>JDSG01000041.1_pt1 | contig 71902 bp, 113 predicted proteins | sample 199341 | NCBI WGS metagenome assembly JDSG01 (sample SAMN02584197, study PRJNA231836) | bioreactor metagenome | isolation source: continuous culture bioreactor short generation time transfer1 day 52 after... | place: Germany: Bremen | reverse complement strand
CAGAACAGCCATATATATAAGGTCTGCCTTAGGGACTGATAAGATACTCCCGAACAGATAACTCATAAGGTCAACATTATAACCGGGTGTGAGGTCAAGCAGAATAATCCCCCCCACAGCCATACCGAAAGCCCACATTGCACCGATCACGGTGTCGGCTCTGTGTTTATCCTTCTTTGTGATGAACGCCATCAAAAGAGCAGCAACCACAGCAAACAGACCTGCACCAAGCAGAGGTGACACCCCCCCTAAGAAGAATGCCAGCCCGATACCGCCGTAAGCCGTATGAGCGATACCGCCCGATATAAAAACAATGCGGTTAACAACGACAAGTGAACCGATAATTCCGCATGCCACAGATGCCAAAATACTTGCCATAATGGCATTCTGCATGAATCCGTATGATAAGATATCCATTAGTGATCATGCTCCTTGAGCACTCTGTGCGGATGCCCGTGAGCCACAAGCTCCACAGGACAGCCTTCAACCGCCCCCCCATAGGATTCGTGTATCATATCCTCTGTAACCTCTGCCTCATCGTGTTTATGGACACTGCCGCTCACACAGGCAACGGAAGTCGCATATTTAGGTATTATAGTGAGATCGTGGCTGACAACCACAACCGTCATTTTCTTATTAAGCTCAGCCAGAAGGTCATATATTCGGGTCTGCCCCCCTGCATATCGACATTTGAAGCAGGTTCATCCAGAAAGATAAGCTCAGGTTCGATAGCAAGTGCTCTCGCCATCAAAACACGCTGACGCTGACCGCCCGAAAGATCATCCATCTTTTTATCCGCAACATTCAGCAGTGACAGATCATCAAGTATTCTATCTATGAATTTTGTCTCGTCCGAAAACGACAGGCTCTTTCTGGTGAGCAGCCGCCCCCCCATAGTCGCAACCTCACGGACAGTCACGGGGGGGAAGCCTCTTCCTGCAGAAACATCCTGCGGAACATAGCCTATCATCCTGTTGCACCTGAAGTTTTTCCGAAGATCGAAACCCTTCCGCTGTCAGGCTTAAGGATTCCGAGAAGAATTTTGACAAGTGTACTCTTACCGCCGCCGTTTGGTCCAATCACGGCCAGAAACTCACCCCCCCTATGGATAGACATATCCACATCGGTCAGAACCTGCACCTCTCCATAGGAGAAATTTAAACCCTCAACAGTGACTACCTTTTCTGTATTAATCAAACTATACACCTGTCATATAAAAGATTATCCAAGTGTATTCTTTTTATATTTTTCGCACAACCAATTTTTAATACGCAATGGGCTGCTTCGGAGGTATTTTTATCTTCTTTTTCGGTTTTTTTAGTCGAGTTGAAACGCTCCATCGCATCATAGTCGGGCTCTCTTTTAAAGTTGAACATATCACAGGCAAAATAGTAAAAAAGGTCTTTCCACCACTCGGTAAGCAGCTGTCTGTCCGTGAGGAACATTTTAGCCACTTTCAGAGGATTGCGGAACAGTTCCACAAGCGGTCCGGTCTGATTAGAAGGGTCACGGAAACACTCCCAGTCGCATAGCCTGCACTCAGGTTTCTGCTTTATCTTTTTCACCTCCAGATCTTCGTATGCTCCCATATCGCAAGCCGCTCTGAATCCGCAAGGGAAGGCATGTCCGGTGGAACTCTCCACAAAGAAATAATCTATGCCGCCATAACACGCAAAACCTGTATCGCCATGACCGCCATACTGCCTCACCAGATGCATAAGGGAGCTTCTCGGAGTGAATATCCTGATACGTCCACGGTATTCAGGTATCACGTCATACATAGCCTTAAACAGATAGTGCTTCTCCGTATCGTTATAGCTGACGATATCATCTATGGACTCGGCCTTGTATACTGCATCCTTCTGCATGCTCATAGGGTAGCATGCGTTCGCTATAGTAAACCCAAGCCCTGCCGCAAACTCATAAAACCTTCTGAACCCTTCAACATAAGCGTCGTAAAATGCTTCACGCTCACTTATCGTGCTCATGGAGGTGAGCCCTATCTTAGCTTTTACTATTGTCCTGTTTATCCCGAGGTTAGCAGAAGGGAAAATCCCCCCCTCTTCACGAAAAACAAGCAGAGCCGTCCTTATCCCGTCGATTACACCATCCAGCCCTCTGTTTTTTTTCGTGCTCCATGATGTCCCACGTATCCAGACTGATCCAGAATGTATATAATCCGCTCTTTTTAAGCTCTTTGGCAAACTGACGCATCTTCTCTATGAACCCGGGTTTATCTGCATCCTGAAACATATATCCGTTTGTTCCGGTTCTGATATAGGGTATGTTTTTTTTATGTGCATACCTGATGCAATCAAACAGATCGTCCTGAAACAGAAACGGTTCGCCCCCCCCGTAAAAGAGAGTGCCTTGACTCTGTTTTTCGCCCCCCCTCTGTCGATGATACGCTTCATAGAATCGACATCCAGTCTGGAGCGTTGAAACTTCTCCTGCTTACGCATACCGCACTGAGGACAAGTTGCGTTGCAGTAATCCGTAGTCTGTATAATGAGCTGTCCCGGCGTTCTGCCTCTGACGAGTGCAGGCAGGTTCACCGCAACATCTTTAAGTAATGATAATGCCATATTTATACCGCCAGCTTATGCTTGTAGGTCTGCTTTTCTTCAACAGGTTTAGCAGTCTCTGTGAAAAGGTCTTCCATAACTATATCCCAGTTGAAATTAGCCAAAACTCTCTGGCGTGCATTTAAACCGAAAATCCTGAATTTCTCACGGTCACGGTAGAACAGCTCTATAAACGTTCCGATCTTATCCAGCCAGTCCTCATAGTCATCAGCTCTTGCAACAAAACCTGTAGACTTATCCTGTATAATCTCCTGAGGTCCGCCCATATCGGAGACGACGGCAGGCAGCCCACAAGCCTGTGATTCCAGCACCACCATGCCGAAAGTATCGGTATTGCTTGGGAACACAAACAGGTCGGCATCTGCGTATATATCAGGCATCTGAGAGTGATCGACCTCACCCTTCATTATTATATTCTTACGTCCGTCAGCCCACCTCTCCATACGTTCGCTGTATGGACCGTGTCCGACGATAATCAGCCTTATATTATGCTTCTGCTCAAGCTCATCAAACAGCCTCATCAGAAATCCAAGGTTCTTATCCTTCGAAACTCTGCCTCCGTAACAGAGAGTAAACGGAGCATCACTCTCCCTCTCAATAGGTGTGAAGAGATCAGCATCGATACCACGTCTGAAAACGCTCATCTTACCCCCCCTTGCTATGCCACGCCCTTCCAGATAATCCATATACTGATCCGATGTGGTCTTTAATTCCGTCACACTGTCGAAGAACCATCTGGTATACCACTCCACAAGATTTGTCAGAGAGTCGTTCTTGGCTATCTCTGCCACCTCCCCCCCTGTAAAATCCGTGTGGTATATCCCCCCCGTGCTTTTAACAGACAGAAGCCTGCTTGCCAGCAGACCAACCAGCCCTACAGGTCCGGGTGTGGATATATAAACCTCATCAGGCTCGAAATCGTATATATCCTCAAGAGCTGCAATGAGTGAAGGTATCTTTATATTCAGCTTCTCATAGTAAGGAAGCTTAAACGCAGTAACAGGTTTCAGATTCATAAGGTTGGCAGGGAGCCTTTCATCAAGCTCCTCCGGGAGGAGTGACGATACAAGCTTAAGGTCATACCCCCCCTTCTCGTCTGCCAAACGCCCGATGGTACGCAGTGTCACGGAAACTCCGTTCAAATCATTGATAGTGTCCGTGAACCAGAGGATTCTCTTCTTCCTCGGCTTTTCCGAATAGTTATACGTGTCATTCAGTTTGCCAAGCAGTTCTCTGTCCTTATATATCTGATTAAAAGAGCTGAAAAACGGGATAGACACAAACATGGCAGGGAGGGCAGAAGTAACACTCTTATAAAGGTCGTCCATACTGATCTTATCTATATCCTTATCGAGATTAGATGCCATCATACGGAAGTATTCGTCTGCTATCTCTGACGCTTTGTGATAAACGATATTGAGCTTCCTCTCCACATTGTCGAATGACTCGCCGCTGATTTCATCCACCAGCTCTATAAGCAGCTGATTGATTCTATCGCCGCGTCCTGTTTTCATCTTAAAGCCTTTCAGCTTTATCCTCTCTATGAGCCCAGGTTTCTCCTGCTCGAAGATGTATTTTGTTATTTTGCTGAAGAGTCCGCCTGCGAAGTGTACACTCTTTTTAGTCTTGGAAAAATCGTGTGCGATCTTATAAACAGTGAATGCAAGTGAGTGAAAATCCGAATATCTGCCTGCATGGCGACACGCCTTATTCTTCAACTGTTCCAGATATTCCTGCGGAGTGTCCGCTTTTGCGAGTGTATATGTTTTACCTAAGAATAATCCTGCATGGTCGTCAGAACCTGCGGTGAACCCTTTTACCCAAGGGTTGTCGCTGATAGGTTCTATGCGGTATTTTGAGTACAGGTTCTCCAGAGCAAGGGGGGGGTCAGATTTTCCAGTGTGCGAACCCATGTAGTGTTATGCAGTTTGCCGCGGCCTCCGTTTATCCCTTCGAACACGTCGAACATAAGCATAAGCTTCTCAAGGTGATACAGCTGAAGTCTGCCATTCACACTGAAAGTAGCGTGTGCAACAGAATATGCAAGATTCTGCTCCTTTATATAATCACGGAAATCATAAATGTTTCGCCTGATCTTCTGTATGTATGAAAACTGATCCGGACTCAAACCGTAAACAAGGATATGAACCTTACAGCCGTCCTCCGGAAAATAGACGGTAAACTCCGTCCCTGTAAATGTATCTTCAGGATACTTCTGGTTAAGCAGCCATGAAGCTTCCATATTATTGTGATCCGTAACAGTTACAAAATCCATTCCGCGACTTTTAGCAGTTTTATATATAAAGTCCGGTTCTGTATAAGACTCTGCCGCACCTATCCTCTGAAGAAACCACTCTGAAGGGTGTTTAGAGAATTTTGAGTGACAGTGTAAATCTACTTGAGCCATATTTGTACCTCTCTTCAGGTTCTTTCTCCTCTATATATAGTGCCCCCCCCTTGTTATCTATATTTATCGAAAGTGTCAAATTATTGTCATTTTGGACTATTCCTAAACTCTTTTCTGAATTTTATTTAACAAAAACCAGACCCCCCCTCTATGACATACGGGGGGGTCTATCTTTTTTATAAGGACGAAACTTATGAGGTAAATATGGCAGCTTTAAAGAGGACTCTAGTTCCCAAAAAAGTCAAGCGAGCAGCAAAAGCACTCAGCAACATCTCAAAAACATTCAGATTCCGTATACGCACATATCAGCCGAACGTAAATATCCATGTAGAAAACAGCAGATTTATCATAAAAACTGTCCAGAACGGGTCAGAACTTATGGAAGTCCTGAAGCTTCGCTATGAGGTTTTTTACAGCGAATATGTGGGTGAAGTGAGCGACGACGGAGTTGCAGGGATAGATGTTGATAAATTTGATATCCTCTTTGATCACCTTGCATCATAGATAAAAAGACTAACAAGCCTGTCGGCACATACAGACTGAACTGCACAAAATTCAATGATAAATTCTACTCTGCCAAAGAGTTCAAGATGAAGAGTATAAAAGACCTTAAAGGGCATAAGATAGAGCTGGGAAGAGCATGCGTACATCCTGAATTCCGCAATGGAGCGACAATATCCGCTCTCTGGAAAGGGCTGGGTGCATATATGCAAAAGACCGATTCAAGATATATGTTCGGTTGTTCCTCCGTGCATGCCGATGATTCTTTTCAGGTGGCACTGATACACCACTGGCTGAACAAACACATGGATGAAGACCATAAAGAGGTCAAGCCACGGAAAAAGTTCCGTGATGCAAAACTGGAGCAGACTATTGCCACAACCTCGGAAGAGCGTTTTGCTCCATTCAGAGAGGCAGCGGTCAATCTTGTTCCGCCTCTTCTTTTGTCATACCTGAAAGCCGGAGGCTCTGTCTGCGGTCTGCCAGCACAGGATAAGGCATTCCACTGCTACGACTATTTCACACTGATCGACAGAGAGAAGATGGATAAAGGCTTTGTGCGTAAATTCTTAGGATAATATTATGAAAAGATTGCTTAAACTGTCAGTTACTGTATTCCTCTTTGCACTATATATAATAGGTGCATTGATACTCCGTTTCTACGCTGTTACCGATGTCAATAAAAGACGTGTCGGCTCATGGTACACAACCAAAATGTGCAGCTCGCCGTTAAGGTCTTCGGACTGGATATAGCCTCCGTGGATTCAGGATATCTTGAGCCAAACGGAAAGCTCATCCTGTCCAACCACATGTCATATCTGGATATCATAGTTTATGCATCCATAAGACCTTCAGTATTTGTCTCTTCCGTGGAGATAGAGAAGACACCTTTCCTCGGTTTTATAGCTAAGCTCGGCGGAACATTTTTTTTGTGGAACGCAGAAACCCAAAGCTTATTAAACTTGAAATAGCTAAAATGTCCGAATTAATTGAGCAGGGATTCAATATAGTTCTGTTCCCCCCCGAAGGGACATCCACAAACGGTTCAAAGGTTCTCCCTTTCCGCTCGTCACTCCTCGCCTCCGTATCCAAATCAGGGGGGGTTGAGGTAGTGCCTGCATGTATCAAATATGAAACGATCAATAACGAGAAATTCTCTGAAAAGAATTGCGACAGCGTATGCTGGTATGGCGACATGAGCTTTGCTCCGCACCTGTGGGGGGGCTTTCTGAACACAAAAAGAGTCGAAGCGAAAGCGACTTTTTTTCGCACCGATAAACTCTGCCTATGCCGACAGAAAATTTATCAGCAACAAGGCGTATCAGCTCATCACATCAGAATATTTTCATGTTGCATAAATATTAACTCCAAAAATAATAAAAAAAACTTTTTTTCATCTGTTCTAAGGTATACAATATTTATTATTTTTTTTGGAGGGATATATGTCTGTTTCAGATAAAATCGTAGTAGTACACCTCAGCTCGGATGATGAAATGAAAGCTTCCAAGGCTCTGAGGTTCGCCAGCAAATCTCTTACATTCGCATCGGGTGCTGTCTTACTTCTCTCTGCACAAGGGGGGGTTAACGTGGTCAAAAGGTCTTCAGGCGGATTCACTCTGCATGGTTCTGATGTCAATTCACTGGACGCTATCAGACAACTTCTTCAGGATGGATGCCGTATCTATGTGGGTAAAGAGTGCATGAAGACACTTAATATTGCCGCCACTGACATTATCGCAGGGTGTGAGCCGTCAGAAGCAAAGGTCACATTCGACCTGCTGCTGTCTGATGATACCGAAATGATATCCTGGTAGTCATGCCCCCCCCTAAAAAAACAGGTACGACAAAAAAAACCACAACAAGAAAACCGACAGCGAAAAAGACTGCCGCAAAAAGACCGGCAGGCAAAAAACCTGTCCGTAGGTCTTATAAAAAGAAACAGGATAAAAAGCTTCCTATTGTTGCACTTATAGCTGTTATTCCTGCGATACTTCTCATTGCATTTGTTGCACTCAGGTTTTCAGGAGAGACGAAAGCTCCCCCCCCGCAGCCCAGCCTAAGCCTGAAAAAGAGATCATAACAAAGACCGTCATAAAGCAGGTTGAAACTAAATCCGTACTTAACACAATCAAGCTCTTTATGTTTGACAAAGGATTGAAAAGCACCCTTCTCACAAGGGACGGCAGTACCGTCGAGATAACCACAACCTCCGCCTCTAAAGCAAGAAGCTCACTAGCCAGCTAAAAAAAGTATCTCGAAAAGAATAAAATTACTGTAGATGGAGAGACAGTATTATCTGCTGAAGATAAAGACGGAATGTTCAACATATCTTTCGTTTATTCTGCACCGACCCCCCTATAGCCGCCCCCCCCAAACCAAAACCTGCGGTTAAAAGATACAAAGCTAAACTGGCGGTGGTCATAGATGATTGCGGATACAGCATGAGTCTGGCTGAACAGCTTGCGGCTATAAAATATCCTATAACTTTTGCTGTCATACCTTATACCCCCCCATATGGCAAAGAGACTGCAAAACTCGCCCGTAAAGCAGGTAAAACCGTTTTTATACACTTCCCTATGCAACCGAAATCCTACCTAAGTTTGATCCCGGGAAAGGGGGGCACTCCTTTTGAATATGCCGAAGACAATCATCGCCGCTATCACTAAGTCAAACTTCGACTACTTCCCCCCCATAAAAGTAGACGGAGCGAACAACCACACAGGGTCGGCATATACGGAAAGTTCTGAAAAGATGACTCAGGCACTCAGGGAGATCAAAAAATATACCCTGCATTTCTGGACAGCTACACTTCAGGCAGCTCAGTGGCATATGAAACATGTCAGAAACTAGGGATGAAATGTGCTGTGAATAATGTCTTTATAGATAATGAAGAGCCGGGGGGGCTTGTCACCATCAGCGACAAGAAAGATCATGTGCATGATCAGTTGATAGTCGGTGCGAAAAGAGCACTCAAAAACGGCAGTGCTATCGCCATAGGTCACCTTAAGAAAGGGACGGTTTACGCTATGGCAAACTCACTTGCGGAAGTAGAGAAGATGGGAGTCCAGATAGTACCCGTCACAAGCCTGATGCACTAAAGCTTATTCTTTCTCCTGACATTTTGAACATGTGCCGTACAGATTCATCGAATGGTCCTGAAGCTTATAACCGTGTTTTTCTGCTATTGCATTTTGCAGCTTTTCGATCTCTTCATTGAAGAATTCCACATTCTCTCCGCAATTAACACATACTAAATGGTCGTGATGGGTATTGTCCGTATCAGGTTCGTATCTGATAGAGCCTTCACCGAAATTAAGCTCGCGGGCGATTCCTGCCTCCACCAGAAGCTTTAGGGTACGATAAACCGTGGCATGCCCGATAGACTTGTCTGTCTTTTTTTAATGTTTCGTATAGCTGCTCGGCAGTCACGTGCTTCTTCTGCTTGCAGAGAGTCTTTAGGATAAGCTCTCTTTGAGAAGTCATACGCTGTTTCTGTTCTGCAAGAAATTCGATAAATATTTTTTTGTGTGTCTTTTTGTTTAACGCCCATATCTATGCCTCACCTATATTCAACAACAGTTAAAGATACCTCGTTCTGCCGTGAATCGCCATAAAAAAATCCTTTTTACTTAAAGTTTATTTAAATTAACTTATAATTTTTTGTTTACGAATAATTACAAATAGGTTACCATTCGTCTAAATTAGAATAGCATCTCATTATGGATAAGACTTAATTTCTTATTGATAATGATATTCATTATGCATATAATACTTCAAAAGGAAGATATATGGAAAACATTTGCTGTGAAGCACCTGCGGGAATAGAAAACAAAGTCCTCACCCTAGCCATGCTCGAAGCAGGGAGCAAAGGTATCATAAAAGACTACATAATGAACTGCGAAGATGCAGGTTCATGTCATTTTGTCCGCAGACTGAAAGAGATAGGTCTCCATTCGGGGGGGGCTCATTTCGAGGTGCTTAAAAATAACGGAAACGGCGAACTGTCTATCTCATGCCAAGGGGGGGCGACACTTGCTCTGGGTCGGGGGGGTATGGCGGATAAGATAAATGTTGAACTATCTGACGGTTCTGTGGCCGAAGGAACTTTCGTTGGTCGCTTCTGCCGTAGATTCGGCATTAAATGCCGTCCATAAGTCTTTACTATAATCTCTCCTTATAATATTATCTCCTTATGAAGTCTTCATTCCTCATAATTGTCTCCTCTTTATTGTCTGCCTGTCTGCTGACTCTGTCCTCCCCCCCGGGGGGGTATGATCAATGGTATCTTGCATATTTCGCTCTTTTGCCTGTTCTTCTGTCCATTCCGAGAACAAATAAAGGTTTTCTCACTGGATGGATATTCGGTTTTATATATTTCCTGATAAATCTTCGCTGGGTGATCACGGCAGTTTCTGAATTCGGACACTCTCCATTTGCCGTTGGTGTTTTGGTCACAGTGGTTTTTGCTCTTTTTATGGGTCTTTTCTGGGGGGGAGTTTTCGGCTGGATTTATCTGCGTAAACAGCATGCCCCCCCCTTCTGGTTGCAGGTTTTCTTGTGGCACTGGAGGTTGTTAAATCCAATATTCTTTCAGGATTTCCGATGCTGAACCTCGCACACAGCCAGTATAATTTTGCCCCCCCTGCTATACAGATAGCGGAGGTGACGGGAGAGTATGGAGTATCACTTATCATCGCTTACATGAATACGGCTCTGGCAGCTTTTATCGTATCGAAAAACAGACAATCCTTAATCCTTGCGGTTTTGCTGTCTGCGGCATCTATTATATACGGCTTCTCGGTTCAGGGGGGAGAGAATACGCAGGGAACAATCTTAACATAAGAATCATTCAGCCTGCATACAGTCAGGCGGACAAGTGGATACCCGAGAAAAAATATGACTTAATGGCATTGGTCAACGGAATGCTTCGACAGTCCGACCCTGAGAAATACGACCTTTTTGTACTCCCCCCCGAAACCGTCTACCCTGCATTCATGAATGAGAGTTTCGCAGGATACAACATGCTCCAGATATTCGGTGAAAAAGTACCTGTAATTGCAGGCGGTATAAGATACTACGACGAAGACGAAAAGAGGATATTTCACAACAGTGTGTTCATGTTCGACAGGGATACTGTCAGCATCTACGATAAACTGCACCTTGTCCCATTCGGAGAATACTTCCCGTTTAAGAGTTTGTTTAAGCCTATAGAATATTATTTCTTTAAGGGTGCAGATGATTTTACCCCCCCGGGTAAAGAGGCGACCCTTTTCGTAAAAGATAAGTTCAGTGCCGCTCCTATGCTGTGCTATGAAAGCATGTACAGCAATCTTGTCAGAAATCAGGCAGTTCTCGGTGCTGACCTGCTGACTGTCGTCACCAATGACAGCTGGTTCGGTAAAACAAAAGGTCCATACCAGCATCTCGCAACCGATGTTTTGAGAGCCGTTGAATTCAGAAAACCTGTTGTACGTGCCGCACAATCAGGAATATCCGCATGCATAAAGCCTGACGGAACTATCACAAACTCTCTCCCTTCAGAGGTAAAAGGATATCTCGACTGTGAGGTTACGACTCATAAAGGGCTCACTATTTTCGCCACGGGGGGGGCTACGGCTGGCTTGCAGTTTTCCTTTTCACTGCATGGTTTTTCAGCCGAAGAAAACAGATTAGCTAATATTCCTATTGAATAATTCTGCATTTGCATATATTTAAGTAAGACGTTACCAGTGCAAGATTTCGGAGGTTACCATGTTTGGTCTTGGATCACAGGAAATCATAATCATTCTGCTCATTGCCGTAGTGCTCTTTGGTGCTAAAAAGCTGCCACAGATCGGAGAAGGCATGGGGGGGAAAGCTATAAAGAACTTCAAAAAAAAGCCGCCACAGAAGCTGAGCAGGCCGTTGATATCACACCTGAAGAAGACAAAAAGAAGATATCAGAGAGTGACGACAAAGAGGCGTAAGCCTTATGACAGATGGACATAACAGATTCACCAGCTCTTTTATTTATGATCTGAACCCTATAGTAAAGCTGTTATTGTTTTTGGTTGTTATGCAGATGACGGCCATCTCCGGCAGTCCTGTTTCATTTATTTTTTTCACATGTATATTTATTGCTCTTGCGTACAACGCAGACTTGTCCATACCGCACATATTCAATAAACTGAGACCCTTTTTCTTTATCCTCGTTTTCACTTTTCTGATAAATTTACTGTTCGGCAGCGGACTTCATCTATCACTCAGCCTTACTTATAAGTTTTTGCTGATCATTGCTTTTTCACTTTTACTCACTATAACCACAGACCCCCCCAAGGTGCTGGCATCAGTCATTTTAGCTCCGTTCAAGGGTGGGCATGCGGCAAATCTCAGGATAGTCTTCATGGTCGCCATAGAGTTCATACCCGTGCTCATAGATGAAGTGAAATCCACGGCAAAGGATTTAGGTGCGTTGCCCGAGTATCAGACCAGAAAATATATGATCCTTTTTAAACCTGAGCTTTATCTCGTTCCGCTCATCGAAGGGATAGTCAGTAAATCAGAGCTTGTCGCAAAACGTGTGGAAGATGGCGAATACGCATCTCCACCTATAAATAAACCGAATACTCGGGAGATATTACTGGCTCTTGCGGGACTTATACTGGCGGTGAAATATGCTTTATAACAAGAAGCTCACAATGCAATATATCGGGACAGAGTTTGCAGGGTGGCAGGTGCAGACGAACGGACGAACAGTCCAGGAAGAGATCCAAAATGCACTCACCAGAATGTATAAGAGAAAAATCACGATAATCGGCTCAGGCAGAACAGACGCAGGTGTCCACGCCCTCGGTCAGACCGCCAGCTACAGAACAGATAAATACCTTTCACCTGAGTCCGTACATAAAGGGCTAAACAGTATGCTCCCCCCCTACGACATCTCCATATCAGATGTTGCCGATATGCCAGAGGATTTCCATGCTCAGAGGAGTGCCAAGAGCAAAAGCTATCAGTACCGCATATTCGCCTCTAAAATCCGCTCTGCCATGTATGCAAACCGCACATGGTGGGTAAAGGACGAACTGGATTATAAGGATATCGGACATTTCCTGAAGGTGTTTGAGGGTGAGCACGACTTCTCATCCTTCTGTGTGCAGACCAGTCTCAAGGAGAACAATGTCCGCAGGGTCAACAGCACTAAGTGCTTCATGGATGGGGGGGATGTTATCTACATTGAGATAAACGGGAACGGTTTTTTACATAATATGGTGAGGATAATGGTCGGAACAGTGGTGAACGCCATACGGAAAGGCTATGACATGGATTATATGATAAACGCCCTTCAATCAAAGGACAGGAATCAGGCGGGCCCCCCCACAGCAAACGCCATGGGACTCTACCTTAAGGAAGTTTTTTTATTAATTAGCCTTCGCAGGGCTTTATAAATATCTTGGTTTCAACAGACAGGTATTTTTCATACCAGATACCGAGCTCATTGTCGTACCACGCTTTATCCGCATCAGAGAGCTGTGCGTGCAGTTCATCGTGTTCTTTCTGAAGCACTGCAAGCTCTTCACGCTCGTCAATATTAAGCTGCTCAAATGCATCTTTCATAGGCAGTATAGTCTTTCTGATTTCTAAAACTCTCTCTTTCATAATCATCCTCCTCTCGGTTTTATGAACATCTTAGTCTCCATGTCCATAAACTTATCGTACCAGCCGGCAAAATTAGCGTAAAGCCAGTTCTTGTCATCTTCGCTCAGCCCGGCTTTAACCTTTTCGAAACTGACATCAAGTTTCGCCAACTCTATCTCTTCTTCTGCGGTAAGTTCATCACAGACATCAGCCAGATAAACCTTCCTTTTAAGTTGTTTTAATGCTTCCTCTCTCATACCAACCTCTACAACTCTTAAATAGGATTATAATTATCTCATTATAAGTTGTCAAGTACACATCAGGATAATTTTTATCTGTTATAATACTGCAGGGATATCGCTTTATTTCTTCCTGTTTCTTTCGCTGCATATAGGGCAGAATCGGCTTCCACAAGCATCTGCTCGATGGTTTTTTTCTCTTCGGACGTGCTGACACCTATAGAGCAGGTCAGGCTGCCCACAAAGGGGGGGAATGGGGGGGATTCCGAGACTGTCTGCACCAGTTTTATCGCCATCGAATAAGCGTTTTCCATCATCGTATTAGGACAAACCAGCATAAATTCTTCGCCACCCCCCCATCTGGCGGAATAATCTGTTTCTCTTATGCCCTTGGTAATAATCTCTGCGAACCTAACCAACACCTCGTCACCTGCCTGATGCCCGTATGTGTCGTTAACACGTTTGAAAAAGTCCAGATCAATAAGCAGAATAGAGAACGGGGGGGTCTTATACCTTTCAAAAAGCTGAGCCTCTTTTTTCAGCACAGCATTTATGCTCCTTCTGTTCATTAGCCCTGTGAGTTCATCCGTATTAGCAAGCTTCTCAGCACTCAGTTTGTGTGTCACATCCTCGCAGACAATAGTTGCCGTGTTGCACTCTTCGAGGCTGACTTTACAGCTTAGCCAGAATTCCCTGCCGAAGTTATTCTCACCCTTCAGCAGAATACAGAATGGTTTTCCGATCTCGCCTTTGTTTACCACAGACATGACATCCCCCCCCTCAGGGATATCCGCGATCTTGGTTATGCTGCACCAGATAAGCTCTTCCGCTTCAAACCCCCCCGTATGCTCTGTCAAAGCTGTTGTTACATGAAGAATTGTCCCTTCTTTATCAACCTTTAATATCATCACATTCTCATCAACTATCTGATGATATCTCTTAAACTCTCCCAGTATATTCATGATCTTAGTGTTTAGCTTCTCAAGGGAGAGGTCAAAGAAATTGTGTTTAGTTTTTGTTTCATGGTCTGACAGTGCAAGAGCATTCTCAGTCCGGGCATGCAGAGGGAACAAGATAAAATGATAAACAACATATGTCACAAGAAAAAAAACGAAATAATCAGTTCCAGTACAAACAGATAAAGCAGGATACGTTTAGAATCATATATACTCTTGTCATAACTCACGGAGCTGACCTGAATATATACAGTCCCAACTCTCTTCCCGTTGGCAACAATACTCTTCTCCCCCCCTTCTATAACTATACTGCCTGTGCTTTTGGGGGGGTTTGAACCTTTATAAACAACATTGGAGAGTATCGAATCATTCACCTTGATCTTTTTGATAATGGAATTTGAGAGGAACTGCTCGCAGATGCTTCTGATCTTATCACTACGCAGATCCCAAAGCGGAGAGGCGAGGCTGGCAGACAGCATATTCAGCATTTCAGTTTTATTTATTTCCATGCTGTTCTTTATTTCCTTGCCGTGGGAACTCACCGCAAAATACCATGTCGCTGAGACAGGCACAGTGATCGCCAGTAAAACGGAAAGCATAAGAGTAAGGGTCAGTCTGTTGTTCAGTTTAAAGCTCATTTATATAGTATTTAATATGGAAATCATTCTCGCTTCTTTTATACCTTGCCTGATAAGTTTTTCCAAAAGTCCTTCTTCCTTTATGTCATTCAATGTATTCTGCCAAAGGCTGATTATTTCATCCGACGTATCTTTCGAAAATGCAATAAACAGTCTCCCTTCACCTGCCTGCACTGATGTCTGAACGAACATTTCCGCATCCAGCCCAAACTTCTTTGCCCTCACGGGGGGGATGTTATAAGGGGGGGATGCGATAATCAGGTCGACCCTTTTGTAATATAAACCCCCCCTGTAGTATGCCTCAGTGTTTTCCAGAGGGATCAGGTTTGTGTAACCCTCCTTTAGTAAAACTGAATGGATATTAGAATTCTCCCTGACACCGACAGTATAGTTTTTCTTGATATCCTCTTTGTCTACGGGGGGGTTTATGTCGGTATTTTTATTTTTAAAAAAAAGTAGCCTTTGGGTGTGACAATAGGTCCAACCCATTTAAAATCAGGTGTTCGTATATCAGTCTTCGCCATGCTGAACAGAATCTTATTCGGTTCATTCCTGATGGACTCGTATGCCCTGTTCCACGAATATAGACGTATCTCATTCTCCCAGCCTATGCGTTTTTTTTGATCTCTTTCACAACGTCTGAGACAATCCCCCCCCGTGCCTCTCCATCCCTGATATAATTAAATGGAGGGTAATTCTCTGTCATTACCTCAAAATCTGGTGAAGCATATACTGGAAAAAATAATAGAAAAGCAAATAATATGCATAAAAACCTACTCATAAATACACCATTCAAACAGCAGTTTATTTCTTAAAAGTATATCATTTGAATTTCAAAATGGTAAGCAGATAATTTACATCAGACGGAACAACTTTACAACTCGTTTAAATGCAAAACAATTGTAAAATATAGCTGTTCATTTTGTTTCACATTGAAACCATCTGACAAAAACAAAACAATTTAGTACAGCCATTAACTTTGCTCACATTACAATAACGCTAATGCTTGCCAGACTGGGTTTTCTTTGATATCTTATCCGACATGAAAGAACTAGATAAACACCGTATAAACATCGATACAATCGATAAAGAGATACTGGAGCTTCTGAACAAAAGAGCGAACGAAGCTATGTCCATCGGCGAAATCAAAAAGGCGGAAGGACAGCCCCCCCTTTATGTTCCGTCCAGAGAGAAGAAAATCTTCGAAAGACTCACGGCGATGAACAATGGACCTTTCCCTAACGACGCACTTAAAGCTGTCTATCGTGAGATAATCTCTGCGTCCCTTTCTCTGGAAGAGGTTCAAAAGGTCGGTTATCTTGGACCGGAAGGTACATTTACTAACCTTGCAGCCATGAAAAGCTTCGGGCTTTCTGCGGAGCTTATACCCGTCAGAACCATCCCAGAGGTGTTCGACAATGTTGAGCGTGGACGGCTGAGTTTCGGTATAGTGCCTGTGGAGAATTCTCTCGAAGGGGGGGTCGTAAATCACACCCTCGACACATTCACCACCAGCCATCTGAAAATAAGCGGCGAGATATTTCTGGAAGTTAATCACAACTTAATGAATAAGTCTGGAAAGATGGCTGACATAGAGCGTATATATTCGCATACACAGGCTCTCGGTCAATGCCGTAAATGGCTCGCGGAGCACTGCCCGAATATTCCTGTACACGAAGTCGACTCCACAGCCAAAGCAGCGGAGATAGCGTCCCACGACGAGACCGCCGCCGCTATAGCCAGCGAGATGGCTGTACTGAAATATTCACTTAGATATGTGGAAAAAAGCATAGAGGACAACGCCAGCAATTTCACCCGATTCCTTATTATCGGTGATTTTGAACCGCTCCCTACAGGCAACGACAAGACCTCCATAGTCTTCGCCGCTGCTCACAGAGCCGGCTCTCTCTATGAGGTTTTATCAATATTTGCTAAAAGCAACATCAATATGACTAAGATAGAGTCACGTCCATCAAGGCAAAAAGCATGGGAATATGTATTCTTCGCCGATCTGGACGGACACAAAGACGACAAAGAGATCAACTTAGCCCTTAACGACCTTATCGAACACACAGCTTTCGTCAAGGTTCTGGGCTCTTATCCAAAGGGGGGGGAAAAATGATAGATTACGGAAAATTAGCCGGTCAGAATATTTGTGACCTTGTTCCATATAAGCCGGGGGGGAAGCCTGTTAAAGAGCTTGAAAGAGAGCTGGGCATAACCAACTCTGTAAAGCTGGCGTCCAACGAGAACCCACTGGGTTGCTCACCTAAAGCTGTTGGTGCTATTAATGATTTTCTGCCTGAAATATCCAGATATCCATACGGAGATGCTTTTTATCTTCGTCAGACAGTGGCTGATTACTACGGCATATCTGGCGACAGACTTCTGTTCGGCACAGGCTCGAATGAGATAATAGAGCTGGCGATAAGAACTTTCCTCTCTGACGGAGAGCATGTCCTCAGCCCTGCTCCTTCATTTTCTGTTTATGGGATCATATCACAGGCTTCAGGCAAATCGTGTAAATGGGTTCCTGTCCTGAATAACTTTAAATTTGACTTTGACGCTTTAGCCAAAGCTATAGACGATAAAACCAGAATGATCTTCCTCGCTAACCCGAATAACCCTACGGGGGGGGAATACTTCACTCAGGCTGAGCTGTCCGACTTTATGACGAAAGTACCCGAGGATGTCATAGTTATTATGGATGAGGCTTATGTCGAGTATGTCGATGCTGAGGATTTCGCCGAAACACTCCCGATGCTTGATACATACAAGAACATGTTTATTATGAGAACATTTTCGAAAGCTTACGGGCTTGCATCCGCAAGGGTCGGTTATGTTATCGCATGTGAAGAGGCAATCGACATGATGAACCGTGTCCGCCAGCCGTTCAACACTAACATGTTCGCTCAGGTTGCTGCCAAAGCGGCAATGGAGGACAAAGAACACCTCGCCAAAGTTATTAAACTGAATAAAGACGGTAAAGGATATCTCTATGCTCAGTTTGAAAAACTCGGACTCGAATATGTTCCGACACAGGCTAACTTCATACTGGTAAAAGTAGGTGACGGAGAGAAGGTTTTTAACGATCTGCTCAAAGAGGGTGTGATTGTACGCTACCTCGGACCTGGGCTTGCCGAATGGGTCAGAGTCTCCGTGGGAACAATGGAAGAGAACAAAATCTTTATCGAGAAGCTTCAGAAGATACTATAAACAACTAAGGACTAAATAATGATCATCGTATTTAAGAACGGTACGACTCAGGAAGATATAAACAACGTAAAAAGCAAACTCGAAAGCTACGGCTTCGAAACCTACCTCCCTGCAGGGATGGAAAAGACCGTCATGGGTGCTATAGGTGACGAATCCGCACTCAGGGACAAGCCGCTCTCATCCTTTCCGGGTGTTGAGAAGGTTGTTCCGATAACCAAACCTTATAAGCTTGTCAGCAGGGACTTCAAAAAAGACCCTACTATCATAGATATCAAAGGGATTAAAATAGGCGGCGGAAATGTCGCTGTCATGGCAGGTCCTTGCTCTGTGGAAAATCGTGACATGCTCATGCTATAGCCGAAAGAGCCGCTAAAGCAGGGGGGGCTAAGATACTCCGTGGCGGAGCTTTCAAGCCGAGAACATCACCGTATGATTTTCAGGGGGGGCTTGGTGAAGAGGGTTTAAAATACCTTCGTGAAGCGGCTGACACCAACGGCATGCTTGTCATAACAGAACTGATGGATCCAAGAGATATGGATCTCATCTGTGAATATACTGATATCATCCAGCTGGGTGCAAGAAATATGCAGAACTTCAGACTTCTGCGTGATCTTGGAACTACTAAAACTCCCGTCATGCTCAAGCGTGGACTATGTGCCACATTAAAAGAGTTCCTTATGGCAGCAGAATATGTCGCATCCGGCGGCAACAAAAACATAATCATGTGTGAAAGGGGGGGTATCAGAACCTTTGAAACAGAGACAAGAAACACTCTCGACCTGTCTGCTGTCCCAGTTCTGCAAAGCCTCACACACCTTCCTGTCGTTGCTGACCCAAGCCACGGAACAGGACGCAGAGACTGTATTCTCCCTATGTCGCAGGCGGCTATTGCAGCAGGTGCTGACGGCATAATGGTAGAGGTTCACAACTGCCCTGAGGATGCCATGAGCGACGGTGCTCAGTCTATCCTCCCCCCCGATGATTTCGATATACTCATGGACAGACTCGACGTGATAGCAACTACAATCGGAAGAACATTAAACAGATGATGTTTAAGCATATAGCCTTTGCAGGCTTAGGACTTATAGGCGGTTCACTCGCCCTATCCTTCGCTGAGCATGGGCTCAAACTTTCAGCATTCGACAAGGATACGGACACTGTTGCAAAGGCGGCGGCATCCGGTCTTTTTGAGTATACAACCGACGATCTGGACACACTCCTCTCTCTGGAGTTCGATGTCTTATACATATGCCTCCCTGTGAAGACTGCATGTGAGCTTATTTTGGAGCTCGGCAGAAAGGGCTTCGACAGACCCGTCACAGATGCAGGGAGCACAAAAGTAGATATGGTAAAAGCTGCACAGGAAGCAGGGATAATCTTCTGCGGCGGACACCCCCCCATAGCAGGGAAAGAGGTTTCAGGCTTTGACAATGCCAAGGCAGGACTGTTTGACGGAGCTTATCACATATTGACTCCGACATGCCCCCCCGATTTTGATATCGAACCGTTTGTAGAGATACACAAGGCGATAGGTATGGACGTGCATATAATGGATGCGGAGAGGCATGATGCGGTCTTCGGGCTGGTTAGCCACCTCCCTCATATCACTGCTTTTTCCATGGTGCAGACCGTCTCTGCCGTAGATATAGACGCACTGAACTACACAGGTGCAGGATTTAAGGATTTTTCCAGAATTGCCGCCAGTGATCCACGCATGTGGACAGATATCTTTTTAGAAAACAAAGAGAATATGACCAACCTCATCGGAAGCTACATCGAAGAGATGAAAAAGTGGAAAGAGGCTATAGAGAACTCAGATGAAGAAACAATATACAGCATGATAGAACATGCCGCCAGAATCAGGAGAACACTTTCATGAAAAGTTTTGACAAAGTAACCAGCTTAAAAGGGACAGTAAGAGTCCCTTCGGATAAATCCATCAGCCACAGGTCATTCATGTTTCTGTCTATGGCCAAGGGGGGCAGGGACGAGTAATTGACCCACTTCTCTCTGCTGATACTAAGGCGACCATGGCTGCCATGCGTGCCGTCGGTGTCGAATTTACCGAGACTGTGGACGGCTTTGTAGTTAAGTCTGACGGTTATCAGAATTTTAAAGAACCTACTAATGTTATAGACTGTATGAACTCGGGAACGTCTGCAAGATTACTGACAGGTGTTTTTGCACCTACTAATAAATACTTTGTCCTCACAGGCGACGAGTCTCTGAGAAAGAGACCTATGGACAGGGTTATAGACCCGCTCACGGCTATGGGCGCGAGATTTGCCGCAAGAGACGGCAACCATCTGCTCCCCCCCATGACTATCCTACCGTCGGTGACAAAACCTATACATATGGAGGCCACCACTAAATCTGCTCAGGTAAAATCTGCCGTACTTCTGGCAGGTGTTCAGACCGAGGGTATCACGACATATATTGAAAAAGCCGTCACCAGAAACCATACAGAGATTATGCTCTCTGCTCTGGGTGCAAAGGTAAAGACAGAAGGGCTTAAGATAACTGTCGAAGGTGCTGCCGATTTACGCAGTATGGATATAGTTGTCCCGGGTGATTTTTCATCTGCCGCTTTCTTTCTCGGTGCTGCATTAATGTTTGAGAACTCTGAGCTTATGCTTGAGAATGTCGGGCTGAACCCCCCCACAAGGAGCGGTATGCTCCAAGTTTTAAGAGATATGGGCGTTCAGTATGAAATAGATAGTGAACGAGGCGGAGCTGAGAAACTGGGTGATATCTTCATAAAATCACAGCCTATCAAAGGGGGGGTGACAATCGAAGGGGGGGATATCATAGCCAATATGATAGACGAGCTTCCGCTTGTTGCTACACTGGGTCTGTTCGCTGAGTCCCCCCTGTAACCATCAGGGGGGTGCTAAAGAACTGAGAGTCAAGGAATCTGACAGGATAGAAACAACCCTTTACAACCTCAAACAACTGGGTGCAGAGGTGGAAGAGTTTGAAGACGGCATGAAGGTCTATCCTATGACCAAGATAAATGACAAGGCTAAGCTAAAGTCATTTGGTGACCACAGGATAGCCATGATAGCATTATGCTGGCTAAAAGATTCGGCAGCGGCATAACTGTGGACGATGTTAAATGCGTGGATGTTTCATTCCCTACGTTTCTGGAATCATTCGCCACACTGGAGCAGAAATGATAATTGCAGTTGATGGACCGGCAGGCAGCGGTAAGAGCACGGTTAGCAAAGAGGTAGCTAAACGCCTCGGCATACTCTTTCTCGATTCGGGAGCACTCTACCGTACATGTGCGTACATCAGCCTTGAATACAAAATATCAGGACAAAACCTTATAGAAACCGCAAAGCGGTCGAAGATGTCGTTTGGTAAATCAGGCGAACTCTACCTAACCATAGACGGTCAGACGGAGGATGTGAGCAAGAAGATCAGAACTCCACAAATAGCCGAAGAAGTACCGAAAGTTGCCTCAATTGGAGAAATCCGCGAGATAGTTACAGACAAACTGCGTGAAATGGCTAAGTCGAATGATGTCATAATGGACGGCAGGGACATAGGCACACACGTCTTCCCTGATGCAGACTATAAGTTCTTCCTGAAAGCAAGCACAATGGAAAGAGCCAGACGCAGACTGAAAGATTATGAAGATCAGGGGGGGATCAGCATAACTGTCGAAGAAATCGCAAAAGAGATAGACGAAAGGGACAAGAAAGACAGCGAAAGGGAGCACGCACCCTTAAAAAAAAGCTGAAAATGCTATAGAAATCGATACTACACACTTGACAATAGAAGAAGTTATATCAATAATAACGTCTAAAGCAAATAATTAGAGTCGGATGGCTCTAATGCCCATAAAGTTTTTTTATGGTAGGAGCAACTGTGGAAATTTTCATCGCTGACCACGCCGGATTTTGTTTCGGAGTGGAAAGAGCCGTCAGCCTCGTTGAGGACACATCTAAAAAGGATAAAGGGGGGTCTATACCTTAGGACCTATAATCCATAATCCGCAGATAGTTAGCAAATTTGCTGAAAATGGCGTTGGGGGGGTCTGTAACAGCCCGGAGGATGTTGATAAGAACAATACTGTTGTTATCAGGTCTCACGGCGTTACCAAAGAGACCTACTCTAAGCTTGACGAACGTCAGGTTAAGGTTGTCGACGCTACATGCCCATTTGTAAAAAAAAGCTCAGACAAGTGCCAAGAGACTCGGTGATTCGGGTTCTGTTGTAATAGTATACGGCGAAAAGGATCATCCGGAAGTCAAAAGCATTGTCAGTTTTATAGATTCTGAATATATGATTGTTTCCGATATTGAAGAAGTGAATGAACTCCCCCCCTTTAAAAAGAGCTATTCACTTGTAGCACAGACTACACAAAACTCGGAATCATTTGACAAAATAGCAGAAATACTTAAAACTAAATGTGACGAGCTTCAGATAAATAACACTATATGTAATGCCACAAGCCTCAGGCAGCTTCCGCCATAGAGCTCGCCAAAAAGGTTGACACTATGATTGTTATCGGCGGAAAAAATAGCGGCAATACAACCCGTCTTTACAATATATGTAACGAAATATGTTCAAACGTATATCACATAGAGACTAGTGCAGAACTTAATAAAGAAATTTTCGAGGATAGTCGGAAGGTTGGTATCACAGCAGGAGCCAGTACCCCCCCCGGTTATCTGGTAGAAGAAGTTATAGAATTTTTAAAAGAGGTCAGTAAATGAGTAGTATTAACAACAATGACGGAGACAACATGCAGATGGAAGACTTCGAGGCTATGCTCGAAGAGTCCTTTCAGCAGCCTGAAAAGAACTCTGTCGTAAAAGGAACAGTGGCACAGATCAATGAAAACGATGTTCTCGTTAACATTGGTTTCAAGACAGAAGGTGTCGTGCCGAAAGCAGAATTTCTAAAAGACGGAGAGGTTACGATCAAAGTCGGTGACGAAGTTGACGTTCTCTTCATAGGTATAGCAGGGGGGGGCGGCGGTTACGTTAAGCTCTCCAGAAAAGCTATAGAGAAAGAAGCAGACTGGATCGAAGTAGAGAAAGCTCTCGAAGAAGAGACCCCCCTCTCGAAGTTAAGATCACGGCTGTAGTGGATAAAGGCTTCACAGGTAAAAACGGCGAGATCGAGTGCTTCATCCCTGAAAACCACATCGATTTCAAAAACAGCACTATAGAGCCAAAAGACTACGTTGGTCAGACTTTTGAGTGTAAAGTGCTTAAAGCAAATAAGAAACAGAGATCTTTCCTCGCTTCCCGTAAGCTCCAGATGATCCAGAGCATCGAGAAAGAGAAGAAAGAATTCTTTACAGGAATAGAAGAAGGACAGGTACTCAAGGGTACTGTTAAAACTATCAAGCATTACGGTGCATTCATGAACTTTGGTGCTGTGGACGGTTTCCTTCGTAAAAATAATATAGCATGGGGGGGCGTTGTAAAACATCCTAACCAGTATCTCGAAGAGGGCGACGAGCTTGAAGTTAAAATCCTCAACATCGACTTCGATGATGAGAAGCTTGAAGTCGGTCTCAAGCAGATGCAGGAAGACCCATGGGAGACAACTGCTTCCAAGTACCCTGAAGGTGCTTCGGTTAGCGGTACTGTCGTAGCCAGAAAGAACAAAGGCTTTGTTATGGAGATCGAGCAGGGTATCGATGGATTTATCCCACTCGAAGAAATCTCATGGCTTAAAAATGCAAGAATCGCGATCGAGCCTAAAGACGCTGTCGAAGGCAAGATCATCGGTATAGATAACGAGAAGAAGAAGCTTATAATCTCTCTCAAATCACTTCAGGAAAACCCTTGGGTAACACTTAAGGCTAAACACCCTGAAGGCTCAGCCGTGAAAGGTACTATCAAGTCTATCACTGACTTCGGTATCTTCGTTGATTTCGGCGAGTTCCTTGACGGACTTATCCGCAAGAAAGATATATCATGGACAGACGAACCAGAGAGCCTTGAGACTATGTACAAAGAGGGTGACGAAATCGAAGCGAAGATCCTTAAGATCGACGCAGACAAAGAGCGTATCAGCCTCGGCGTTAAGCAGCTTGAGACTAACCCATGGAGAGAAGTAGGCAAGCTCCTCCCTAACGGTAAAGTAGTAGAAGTTAAAGCTACTGCCGTATCCAAAGAGGGTGTTGAAGTTGAACTTCCTAGAGACCTCGTGGGCTTTATCCCTGATAATGAGCTTGATGTTGAAAGGGTAGATCCTACCACTAAATTCAACGTTGGCGACACTATCAAGGCTGTTGTTTTCCGTAACGACGCAAGAGAGAAGAAGATACTCCTCTCTGTTAAAAGATACATGCAGGATTCAGAGAAGCGTGAGGTTAAAGAATACCTCAAAAAGCTTTCTCAGTCTGACGACAGTACCTTTAGTCTCGGAAACATCCTTAGAGGAAAGCTCGAAGAAGCTGACAAATAATATTTCCGTGCAGAGTTTTACTGCACCTCTTTTAATAGGGACAATTAATTGGATTATATCCTTTTCCTGCTATCCGCAATAATTGTAGTCGCGCCGGGGGGGTAAAGCTATCTGAGTATGGCGATGCCCTGGCTGCCGTTACCGGTATCGGACGCAGTTTCATCGGTATCACACTGCTGGCACTCTTTACCTCTCTGCCTGAACTTATATCTACAATTGGAGCACTCACACTCGTAGACAACCCTGACCTTGCGTTTGGTAATGTTTACGGTTCTAACATGTTTAACATGTTTACTATCTTTCTTCTCGATGCCTATTTCCGCAGAACGGATATCTACAACGGTATCAGTGAATCAAACATACTGACGGCTCTTTATGCCTGTCTGGTTACTGCATTCTCTATCCTCGGTTTTTATATTAAAGTTTATATCGGCTCTGTATCCGTCATAACATTAATCATTGTGGTTCTCTTCTTCTATTCATCTTATGTCTCCTATAAGGTGCTGGAAAAGGATGATGATGACGAGGACGAGACCTCCGAATACACATTAAAAGGTGTCATTTTCAGAATGGGTCTGGCGGCTCTGGCAATTGTTGTTGCCGGTCTTATGCTAAGTAAAACGGCTGATTCCATAGCCACACTGACGGGGGGGCTTGGCGGCAGTTTTGTCGGTTCCTTCTTCCTCGCTGTAGTGACATCTCTGCCAGAGGTGGCTGCATGTTATGGAGCGATACGGGTCGGTTCTGTCAACATGGCACTCGGCAACCTGTTCGGGTCTAACCTCTTTAATATGGCGATCATACCGTTTGCTGATTTTGTTTATGTGAAAGGGCCTATATTTAACTATGTATCCAAAGGGCACATGGCAGGAGCTGTCTTTGCTACTGTTGCCATACTCATACCTATCATAGGGATAAGAGAGAGGAACTTCAGGGTAAAAATACTCGGCGTATCTTTTCATTCATACTCTTTGGTGGTACTATATATGATCTACAGTGCATATTTATATTTGGTGAGATAATATGAAAAAGTTTCTATCCTTTTTAGCTAAAGCATTAGTAATACTTGTTGTTGTTGCTATCATAGCAAGAATCGTAATGGTCATGTCGGGTGACAGTGAAGATGTCGTCATGAAAGACAGCATAGCTGTTGTCAGGATGGAAGGTGTCATACTCGATACCAGAAAACTTGATAATAAACTGAAAAAACTCGACGAAAACGACAAGGTAAAAGGGGGGGTTATTCTCGAAATAAATTCTCCGGGCGGAATCATATCCCCCCCCACACAAGTTATCTATCTGCGTCTGATGAAGATGAAGAAGCCTGTCTATGCAGTAATGGAGTCCATCGCAGCATCAGGCGGCTATTACATAGCTGTGGCGCTGATAAGGTTTATGCTCTTGACAGTACCACGACAGGAAGCATAGGCGTTATTATGCAATACTCTGATGTTCAGGAATTGTTCGAAAAGGTCGGCATAAAGAGCGTCGTCTTCAAAAGCGGAAAGCTCAAAGATGTTCCGTCTGCAACACGAGAGCTTGATGAGACTGAGCGTGCCTATGTGCAGGCGAATATAGATGAATACTATGACCAGTTCCTGCGTGATGTACTTAAACGCAGAAACATAAGCGAAGCAAAACTGAGAAAACTGGCTGACGGACGTGTTTTCAGCGGACGTAAAGCCCTTGAGTATAAGCTTATCGACAGGATAGGCACTCGTGAAGAGGCAATCGTCGACATGAAGGACGAGATAGGTATTCAGGCACTTGAAATCAAAGAGTTCTATGACAAGGAAGAGAATATCTTTCAGGAGCTTCTGTCAGGGATATCGGCAATAAAAGCATCTTACGTCCCCCCCAACAGCGGTTTCTATTACATTTATAAGCCCGGCTTATAGACCTTTTGATATATAGTTTTTCAGCAGATATCTGTCTCCACTGATTGCCACAGGGGGGGTCAGCTTAGCATTCCCCCCCAGAGGGAATTTCAGCTCGAGCCGCATTATGATACCTGTCTGCTCATCAATATATATCCGCCATACACCTGTCGGTGTCACCAGACTTGATGTTGAAACCGGAACTTTGAAATCTATCACACGGCATCTGTGTATAACACCTTCAAACTCAATATCCTTCTTTGCCACCTGTTTATAAGTGATATCAACATACTTGCCTTCAAAAAAAAGCTGGTCAGCCGCCCCCCCTCATTAGACGGTGTATCCTGAAGCTGGATATATAAAACAGCGGCAGTCGGGTCTAGCACGTCTTTTTTATCAAAGAACTTTTTTGCCGTCTTATACCTTTTGTTTTTAAAACGATAGCTATTGCTGGTGTATTTGATCTTCTCATTGAAATAGTAGTGATGTGTCATAGTTTTGTGTTCGTTCTTTTCATAGAAGAAAAGATAAAGACTTTCAAACGGTCTGAGTGAAACCTCTGAGCTGACCTTCTGCTCTATGCGGTGCATCAGGTCGATAATCCCCCCCGTCGTCTCCTGCTCACTCTCCACATTAAGGACATGATCGTCCGACAGCTTATAGCTGATACAGGACTCACCTATCTTAAACAGAAAAGAAGCGTCATAGCAGACCTTAAGTTCGCCTGCATGAGCAATGGATGAAAATATCAAAAAGATAAGCAGAATATGGGGGGGACTAAGCTTCCACACCCTATTTTTGCTCCTCTTCGTTTTCTGTATCTGTCACATCCTCAGGCGGGATATCGGCATCTTTTTCATTCTTGTTCGGTTCGCCTTTTATCAGGCGGTATGCGACAATTACCAAAACCACCAGTACCATCAAACCTGAAAGACTGCCGACAGAAAATTGAGTTCCATACATAAGAATCTCCTTTCTGTCTTTATATCATTATAAATAAAAAAAGCCGAGGGAAGTTTTACCTCGGCTTTTCATCGTTACATCAGTGGGGGGGGCTGATTGTTATTTTACTGCCTGAACAGGGATAGGACCTCTTACCTGACCAAATGGATTAACCATAAGCAGGAACTGATTACCGTTAGAATCCTTCACGGCAAATCTGTAAACACTGCCTCTTGGTCTCTCAACTTTGGTTGCATCAGCAATCTCAAAGCCTTTCAGGTTAGCATCAAGATACTCCTGAACCTTAGCCTTTGCTCCTGCATCGTCAACAGGGTCTCCCTGCTGTAACTGAGCACATGGAGCATTAAAACCGCCTTTACCCATGGCATTCGGTCCGAAACCACCTTTGCCTTGTCCGTTACATGACCCGCATTGACCTTTAAAACCCGGATAAGCAAATGCTGTTGTTGCTGCGAGAGCAACTATTGCGACTACCGCTAATACTTTTTTTCATTTTTTTTCCTCCGTTTGGATATCTAGTATGCCTATATACTTGCATACGGCGTGCCAAATTTGAATATACGCATAACTTGCTAATAAATAGCCTCATTTCTCTAACAAGCGAAATATAGTAATGTGCAATTTTTACTTCAATAGTGAAAAACCTGCACATTTATAGTGGATTTAGTTTTAAATGACTTTTTTTTGTTTTATAATTTATTATGATACAAACCATATTCACATTATTGTTATTAACTTTCTTATTTTCGCCCTCTGTAATCTTCGCTCACGACGTATATGAGCAAATGTCACGCGACAAAATGTATGAAGTAGCCCCCCCATACTCACAAGAAGAGATTACCTACATTGATCACAAGAAGACCATTACAGTCTGTATAGATCCAAACTGGATGCCATATGAAATGATTAATGAAAAAGGGAGTTATGTCGGGATAGCAGCCGATTATCACAAACTGCTTAGCCAGATCACCGGACTCGAGTACAACATATTACGTACAAAGACGTGGTTTGAGACACTGGAAAAAGCTAAGGCCGGAGAGTGTGATATAGTCTCTATCCTCAACCAGACCACTGAAAGAACAAATTATCTGAATTTCACCGGCCCTTTCATAGACTCGCCGTCTATATTCGTCACAAGAGAAAGGGACAAGTTTATCAACGGCATAGATGATCTCCACGGTAAAACCCTCGCTATTGTCAGGGGGGGTTATATGATTGACGAACTGCTTAAGAACAACCACCCGGAGATAAAGAGGCTGTATGCCGACAATATTCATGAAGCTCTTGAGATGGTGAGCACGGGGGGGAAGGCCTTTGCCACCGCAGGTTCACTCCTTGAGATGTCTTATAATATAAGTCAGCTAGGTATGCTGAATCTGAAGATTACCGGTGATGCGAAATACGACTACGAACTCTGTATCGGCGTTAAGAAAGATGACCCACTTCTACTCTCAATAATGAATAAAGCTCTGGCATCTATCACGAAAGAACAGCGTGGACAAATCATGAATAACTGGGTATCCATCGAATACCAGGAGCATAAGCACTATTCTTTCCTCTGGAAAATAACCTTAGTCATAGCAGTTATTCTTGTTATCATAGCAACGAAGAATTTCGTCACCACTAAATACAACAATAAACTCCTGAGCATGAATAAAGAACTTGAAAAAAGGATTGCAGAGGAGACAAGTAAACGTCTGGATAATGAAAGACTGCTCATGCAGCAGTCAAAGCTTGCGGCAATGGGTGATATGATCGGAGCTATAGCCCATCAGTGGAGACAGCCTCTAAATGCCGTGGGTCTGATTGTTCAGGACACGGAAGAGGCATATGAGCTCCAAACCCTCACAAAAGACGAGATGAACGACAATGTGTCAAAGATAATGAGTTTGATTGCTCAGATGTCTGACACCATAGACGATTTTAATAACTTTTTCAGACCTGACAAAGATATCGAAGAGTTCAGGATATGTATGATTATATCAGAAGTCGCAGGGATGTTCCTCCCGCAGATGAAAAGCCACGGTATCAAGCTAACCCTGAGTTGTACGGATATGGCTCTCGACCCTGCCGTATACCAGCTGGATGATGCTTTCAATTGCTGTCATTCAGTCGTTGTGGAAGGATACCCTAACGAGTTTAAGCACGTAGTACTTAACATACTTAAAAATGCCATGGATGCTCTGGACGAGTCGGATAATAAGGTCAAGAGAATCGACGTGTACATAGATATCACCAGCGACCTATATGCAGTAGTCAATATACGCGATAACGGCGGAGGGATTAGTGACGAAATCAAGAGCCGCATATTCGAGCCTTACTTCACGACTAAAGATAACAACAAGGGCGTGGGCATAGGCTTATACATGTCTAAGCAGATAGTAGAAAATATGAATGGTGAGATGTGGTTTGATGATATAGAAGGCGGAACATCTTTCAATATAAAACTCAAAGTCAGTCCGACTTATCTAAGCAGTCTTCAAAAATAGGCAATAGAAAAGCCCTACAGTAAGAATAACTGAAGGGCTTTTCAAGAAAACAATTCCGAATCTTCTTCTAAACCCATTGGACCATCTCCTGCTGCGGTTTATCGTGTCCATGAAACTTGAAGATCCTTTAAATCCTCCGAATCTGAAATCTCTAAAATCTAAATTCCTTCGAAACTCTAAATCTACGAGACTAGAAACTTGAACTCTTCGGGTCTTTTCTAAAATCCTGAGCCTTTGATACTCTTTCGGACTCTGCGTCTCTGAAACTTTTAAACATTGGCACCGCAGCCATATGAGTAATATGGTATCTTACGATTTATTTGCAATAGTTTTTTTTATGGACTATGACATATAATCTTAAAAAAAGTTTAACGGTTGGAAAATGTTTTCAAAAGTCTTCAGTGCTCATGTAAATGGCGTCGATGCAGAAATTGTTGAAGTAGAAACAGATATAGCCTCAATGGGGGGGCTTCCGGCGTTCAGCATGGTTGGACTGGCTGATGCCGCTGTCAGAGAGAGCCGTGATCGTGTCAGGTCTGCACTGAAGAATATCAACATGAATGTCTTTGCCAAGCCTATCACAATAAACCTTGCACCTGCCGATTTTAAGAAGGACGGAACGCATTTCGACCTGCCTCTTGCGATAGGTTTAGCCATCTCAGGCGGATTCATCTCATCAGACCCCCCCAAAGACACTATATTCGCTGGGGGGGAGCTGTCTCTCGACGGCAAACTGAGGGGGGGAGTTAGCGGTATACTCCCAATAACCATAGCAGCAAAAGATGCAGGATTCAGAAACATTGTCCTCCCGTCTCAGAACGCTGACGAAGCCGCTATTGTAGAAGGTATAAATGTCTATTCCATGAATACTCTTGATGAAGCTCTGAGCTTCGCCAATGAACCTTCACCTTTCTCGCCTCACAAGGTTGACGCAATCTCGCTGTTCAAAAAGAATAGTTTTTATAAAGACGATTTTTCGGAAGTGAAAGGGCAAAAGACCGCCAGACGATGTGCCGAGATAGCCGCAGCAGGGATGCATAACCTTATGATGATAGGTTCTCCCGGCAGTGGAAAGACGATGATAGCACGCAGACTCCCCCCCGGCATTATGCCCGAAATGTCACTTTCGGAAGCGATAGAAACAACCAAGATCCACTCTGTTGCAGGTCTGGTCAAATCTGCAAAAGATTTGAAAAGCACAAGACCGTTCTTCGCCCCCCCTCACCACACAAGCAGTAACGTATCTTTGATAGGGGGGGGACATCCAAAGCCGTTCCGGGGGGGCAGGTAAGCCTTGCCACCAACGGAGTCCTTTTCCTTGATGAACTGCTTGAATTCAACAGAAGTGTTCTGGAGACCTTACGCCAGCCACTTGAGGATGGAGAGGTCACCATAGCCAGAGCGGCCAGAACCGTTACTTACCCAGCCAAATTTATGCTCACTGCTGCCGCCAACCCCCCCTGCCCTTGCGGCTATCTGGGCGATAACAAAAAAACAATGCTCCTGCACTCAGGCTCAGATACAGAAGTACCGCTCTAGGCTTTCCGGTCCGCTTATGGACAGGATAGATCTCCATGTGGAGGTTCAGTCGGTGGAGATAGCAGACCTGTCTTCCATGGACGAGGGTGAAACATCAGAGAGTATAAGAGTGAGAGTCAGGCGTGCTCATGAGATACAGCAGAAACGTGCAGGTATTTTCAACAGCAGGCTTAGTGAAAAGGAGCTGAAGAAATACTGTCAGCTTGATGAAAAAGGGACAAAGATAATCGAAACGGCGGCCAGCAAATTTTCTCTCTCCGCCAGAGCTTATTCAAAAATCCTCAAGACCTCAAGAACTATAGCCGATCTCGAAGGTTCTGAAAATATTCAGCCGAAGCACCTGCTGGAGTCACTCCAGTACAGGATGCTGGTGGAATAATTCTTACGCATTATAGAAATCAATAATGAGCATATGCCGCGGTTCTGTACGAAATTAGTGTACTTAATTCAACCTTGAATAAAATTTACAATAAAATAACAACCCTGTCTTTTTCGACATCTCAACAATTCCAGAACAACTGTCTCACGCTATATAATTAGTGGTACGCAATATTCTAATAGAACGATTGTTCTGTTTTGCTAAACACCTAATAATTTCTAAATTATTTTTATAACGTCGTATTAAAACACATAAGTTTACAATTGATTTGCCTTCGCCTCTTATGTATTATTAATTGCAATACGTTATATGCTCAACATAATAAAATACAACAGCGTATGGAGATACACATGTCTGACTTAACAACAAGCTATATGGGGGGGATAACACTTAAGAACCCTATTATTATAGGCAGCAGTACACTTACCGACACACCGGAAAAGATCAAAACTCTTGCCGACAACGGTGCGGCGGCTGTCGTGCTGAAATCTCTCTTCGAAGAGGAAGTCAGAAACGCATCGGAATCTACCGCATGCTGTACATATCATCCGGAAGCTACTACTATGACATGAGCGATGCAGGCATGCTGTACGGTATATCAGAATACCTTGAGCTGATAAGGGAAGCCAAAAAGACTGTGGATATCCCCCCCATCATAGCCAGCATATGCTGTGAAAATGCCGAATGGTGGTCTACTTACCCGGTGAAGCTGGAAAAAGCAGGTGCCGACGCTATTGAGCTCAACCTGAATATGCTTTCTCTAAATGCAGATGAAGACCCGATACGGAACTATCAGAAGACGCTGGAGATTATCGACACCGTTAAAAAGAATATAAAAATACCTTTCTCCGTAAAGATATCCCCCCCTTACTGCTGTTCGATACCTTATCTGGTCAAAATGCTTCAAACCAACGGTGCATCAGGGGGGGTTGTGATGTTCTCCAGACTTTTCAAACTCGGCATAAATCTTGACACTATAGAGTGCGAACCTGCAAACTATTACAGCTCGCCTATAGAAACATATAAAGTGCTCAGATGGATCAATATAGTTTCGGAACAGCTTGATATCGAACTATGCGGCAATACAGGGATTCATACTTCTAAGGAAGTGCTTCAGCACTTATTAGCGGGAGCTTCCGCCGTTCAGATGGTATCTTCTATTTATCAGAATGGTCCTGAGATTATCAACAAGACTCTTGAAGAGCTTGAGCAGTATATGTTTGAAAGGCAGTTTGCGAACCTGAACGAACTGAAAGGCTTCCTGCGTAATAAAGACGATCAGGACTTTGACCTGATGTACTTTAACTCTCTAACCCACGACAGGTTTCAGCTCGGCAGTACATGGAGCGACTAGGCAGTCTTTTAATCTAAGCTGCTGCTTTTATAGTTCTCCACAAATCGCCTGATGATATCTTTTGTATCCTTCTTGTGTGCATTTTCAATTGCCTCAGCAGGGCTCATCCATCTTCTTGTGCGAAAATCATCCTCCATCCAATGATCGTAAATCTTAGTCACCTTCATCGAATAAACAGTGATTGTGCAGATTCCCCCCCCATTTTTCCACCTCGAACTTACCTATTGGGATTTCATCGACATCACCATCGACTCCTGCCTCTTCAAAAGCCTCCTGCAATGCCGATCCCTGAGGTGTCATACAGGGTTCAATAACCCCCCCTTTGGGTATTATCCATTTGCCTTTGTTTCTCGAGGTGATCAATAATATCTCAAGCTCACCCTTATGTATCCTGTATGGGATTACCCCCCCTGATTGTGTAAAAAAAATAATCCGGTACTATTTCATACATTTTTCACCTGTCAGTATTTATTTAATCCGTTGCAAATGCCTTCACTATATAGTCTTCCAGCGTTTTCAGGATTTCATTATTCTTCCCTGTCTGCCTATGCAGAGTGATGGGAACATGCGGAAGCTCAGGAAATCCTTCTTTAGTCCCTATAATATCAAATTCACTGGTTTTCACCCGCCAGAGGACAGGCGAAACAGCCCTTCCTGACTGAACCGCCGCTTTCAGAAGCTGACTGCTCTCACTCTCGTAGGCTATACGAAACTTCATACCTGCATCCGACAGTTTACGCAATGCAGAATTTCTGGCGACACAATAATCGGGATAAACAGCAAGAGGTATCTCATTATCGTCATAGACATAGTTCTTCGACGCAAGCCACACTATCGATTCGTATTTCAGAAGTCTCCCTTCTGATTCATACTCCGCCAGTATCGCAACATCCAGCAACCCCCCCTGATCAAGCATCTGCTTCAGAGCATGGCTTGGGCCGCATATGAGTCCCACACGCACATATGGATACTTCTCCGCAAACTCATCAAGCAGCGGCGGAAGTATAGTATTAGCATAATCCTCAGAAGCACCCAACTGGATCACACCTTCCATATCGGAATCTGCCAAATCAGCACAGGCTTCATCATGCATGCGTAAAATCTTTACAGCATGAGTGAGCAGTCTTTCACCTGTCTCCGTCAAAAACAGTTTTTTTTCCTTTTTGAGCGAACAGAGGCTTACCGATCTCTTCAGACAGCCTTTTCATCTGCAGACTGACGGCGGATTGAGTTTTATAAAGCTTTGATGCTGCTTTGGTAAAGTTCATCGTCTCAGTCACAACAACAAAGGTCTGGAGCAATTCTATAGGTAGGTTCATAATTAACCATAAATTATTTTAATCATTATATCAAGAATCATTCGTTAGACTTATCGACAATCCTTGACTATTTTGTCTTATACCACAGCTCAAGGAGGCTACCTATGTTAACAAAAGAATCATATGCGGTTGTAAAAGGGAATTTCTGGGATTTTCTGGAAGCATCGAATGAAAAAGGGGGGGACATGTTTGTTTCTCACTATGAGGCATCCTATACTGACGGGGGGGTTTTAGACTCGAAGACTAAGAGGCTCATGGCAATGTGCGGAGCTATAGCGTCCGGCTGTGATGGATGCATTATCGGACAGGCGACCTATGCTCTTGATCTGGGAGCGACAAAAGAAGAGGTGCTTGAGGCATGTGAAGTGGCTCTGTCTCTGGGCGGAACTATGGCAGGTTCAAAGGCTGCAGGGGGGGTAATCCAGCTTCTGAAAGACAGAGGGATGTTCTGATCTGAATCGCAGATAAAACTATATACGGCAAGAGTGATGACCCGCCGAGGTCACCACCTTGCCTTAAGTTATTTCAGTTTATACTTTAAATCTGCTGAGGTGCTGTTTAAGTGTTTCCGCACTGCGGCTAAGCTCTGTTGTGGACATAGAGATTTCTGCGACCGTTGCCGCACTCTCTTCCACACCCGAAGATATCGCCTGAGCGTTCATACTAACATCCTGAACTGTTGTGACCTGCTCAGAGACGGACATAGTCACCGTATCATTGGCAGCTATCATATCATCCACGATGCTCACAAGTTCGCTGAAAACCATACCTGTATCACTCATGGTCTGCACACCCTCTTCCACCTTCTGGTTTGCATCTTCCATGTTTTGAGATGTTTTCTCAGTCTCGCTTCTCAGTTCTACGATAATATCTGTAATCTCTTTGATAGATATCTGAGTCCTTTCAGCCAGCTTCCTTACCTCATCAGCAACAACAGCAAATCCTCGACCTGCTTCTCCGGCTCTTGCCGCCTCAATGGCAGCATTCAGTGCCAGCAGGTTTGTCTGATCAGCAATATCATTGATTGAGTTGATAATATCACCGATCTGGTTTGATGAATTAGCAAGACTTGTGACAGTATCTTTAAGCTGTTGAGTTTTATTACTTATCTCATTGATAACACCCACAGACTTATCCAGCATATCTGTCCCTTCCTTCACCTTATCCTTTGCCATGTTCGTGTTGGACTCCATGTTGCCTATCACATCAGAGACATTTGCCGATGAAGCACTCATCTCCTCCATAGCGGCGGCAACACTAGCCGTCTGAGATGCCTGATCGCTGAATGTCGCATTGAACTGTTCAACAGTTGCGGCGATTCTCGTATTCTCATCAGCAATATTGTTGGCGCTATTTACTATATCTACAAAGAGGGTTCTGAGATTTCTAACAAATTTATTAATATAGCCTGAAAGCTCAACAAGCTCTCCACGCCCTTGGAAATCAAGCTGTTTTGTAAGGTCGGCATCACCGCTGGACAGGTCGCTCATCAGATGATTAAGCTCTTTGATTCTGGAAAGGATTGAATTTCCGATGAATATAACCAAAACCATCGTCACTATTGAACTGGCTATAAGAACCATATACATAAAACGCTCAGCACCACGCATCTCCGCATTGAGATACATTGTCAGACTCTCTTCGATCATTTTCAGTTGTGAATCGGTTTTATGGACAGTAGCTCTCATTTCACCAAGGATACCTGATTTAGGATTAAGCCCCCCCATGGCTGTCTGCTCATCAGTATATGCCAGGAAGTCTTTCTTATAGTTTTCCATAGCAATCTTAGTCAGCTCTTTGCTGTCTGCGGATATCTTTTCGGAGTTATCTATGTCAACTATAGCTTTAGCGAAATCTTTATTGAATGACTGTATGTATTTCGGGTCAAACCTGAGCATGAAGTCCTTCTCACGTCTTCTCAGCATGAGTATATCGGCTACGACCTTATCATCGTCAAAACTGAACCCTATCTCTTCTGCCTTATGTACGGATTTTCTCAGAGACCCGTTAAGTCCTGTTTTATGATCAAGCCCCCCCACTATCTGCTGGCTGCTAATATATCTAAGAAACACATCTTTATAAGCGAGGAGGGTTTTATCAAATTCTGTCAAACCTTCAACGTTAACTCCGTCTTCAACGGCAAATTTCTGGATATTCGCAACAAGGCTATTTGCATCTTCATAGACTTTCTCAAAAGAATCTTTATATTTCAAATCTTTACGAGCCATAAAGTCCTTCTCATGCTTTCTAAGTTCCAGAACTTTCTTCTCCAGTTCAAAAACATCGTGCAAAACCACCATTTGCTCATTGTTAATATGCATTGTTCGATAGAAAAGCAGGAAAATGCCGGAAAGGGCAATTAAGACAATAACTGCCAAAATCATAAGCCTTTGCTTAATTGTCAAATTGTTCATTTGTGTCTCCCGATAACCGTGTTAATAATACCCACAATTATACACATTTTTGTTTCACATTTAAACAAATTTAACAATTTTATTGCATTTTTGCCGAATAAATACCAATTCTGGTAGTAATATACAGGAATACTACTAGCCTTGCTGCAGGCAATCCATACACACTGTACTCTCGGGAGCGATCCTCAGACGTTTCTCGGATATCTCCTCTTCACAGACGGAACATAAACCGTAACCGCCTCTTGATACCCTAAGGAGTGCTGATTCCAACCTTTGAAGACGCATCTTTTTACTTCTTAAGCTAGACTGAGCTATACTCTGAGCCTGAATCGCCTCCATTCTGCTCAGACGGCCTATGGCACTATCAGGCGATATAGGCTTATCCAGTTCACTTAATGAAGATATTTCCGCCTTAAGTTTACTAATCTCATCCTCAATTATCTGTCGATATAACTGAAGTTTCTCCTCTGTCATACCTGCATCCCTTTTGAAGTATCAAAAGAACTCTTGAATCCCGTAAGCAGATGTCTCGGTTTGCGGTTTATCTTCTCAGTTAAATCATTAACTGCTCTATTCATCCCGTCAGAGTTTTCCGACAGCCTGTCAAAAAAAACCTGCCTCAAGCATAAACGATGCAGGCACTGCCTCGCCCGAAAAGAAAAATCTGTTACCGTAACCGCTCTTCATCTGCCTTGTAACCGACTGAGTACCGCCAAAACCTGTAATTATCCCCCCCAGCTTTGACCCCCCCGGGTGAGCAAATTTACTCTTTGCTGTAGCAAACCTGAAATCGCACGCCGACGCAAAATCCACCCCCCCTCCGCCCATACAAAATCCGTCAATCTCTGCTATGATGATCTGCGGCATGGATCTCATGAGACCAAAAAGTGTGTTGCCAAGTCTGGAGAACCACTTTGCATCAAAACCGCTGTAAGTATGCAGCGTCTTGAGGTCTGCCCCCCCCACAGCGAAACAGCCCCCCCCATGACCATGTATTCTCATAACCTTGGCAGGGCTCTCTTTCAATTTACGCATTGTACTGATTATCTGTTTCAGATTCTCCGCATCCAGCAGAGTAAACTGTCCCTCGGCAGGGATAAGATCAATATAGGACACTAGCCCTTCAACTCTGGATTTTATCATATCAAAACCTGTAATCTTCCCATCTGTCGGTGAACTCCGCTTCACGCTTCTCTATAAATGCCTTGATCCCTTCATGCTTATCGTTTGTGCTAAAAGAGAAGGTAAAAGCATTCTGTTCAAGCAACAGCCCTTTATTGAAATCCATATCTATGGAATTATTAATCGTCTCTTTGGCAAGCCCTATGGCAAAAGAACTGCGTCTGGATATCATCTCCGAAAACTGTTTGACTTTTTCTATCATCTGCTTATTGTCTGTAAAAACTTTGGTCACTATCCCTTTATCGAAAAGCTCCTGCGAAGCGACTTTATCCCCCCCTGTGAAAACAAGATATTTAACGAATGTTTCATATATTTTTCTATGTGCCAGCTGTGTGCCGCCGAAACCCGGCATAAAACCGTACTCTGTCTCGGGGGGGAAAGCGAACCTGCTCCTTTCCGTGGCAAAAACAAGATCAGCCGCAAGAGCCATCTCGAACGCAGGACCGAAACAATCTCCGTCTATCTGCACTAAAACAGGTTTCTTCATAGACCTCATAAGCTCTATTATCCTTTGCCCGCGATAGTTGTAATGCTTAGCCTCAACATGATCAAGCCCCCCCTGAAGCCTTTCGATATTATGCCCTCTTGAAAAGACATCATCCTGACCGCTCTTTACTATCACGATATCCGCATCACGCAAACCTTCCGCCTCAAGAAGAGCGTCATATATTCCGTCCATCATATCCGAACAGAACAGATTCCCCCCCTCCACAGGACAATTCAGAATAAGGGAGTACCCCCCCCTCTCATTCAGTTCAGTAGCCAATGTTTTCTTCATAAACCTAAACCCTCATAAGTACGACAATTATTAAAACCAGTATAATTAATAAGCAATACACAGAATACTTCCTGGTATCGCTGAATAGATAATAGATAAAAAGTAAAGCGAGAACAGCTATCGGCGTGATAATGAGCCCTAACGTACCCAGATACATCAAGCCTGCACCGTTAGTAAAGAGAGCTCCGTTCAGCAGGTTTTCGAGCGAAAATCGTATATCCTCATCATACCTGCCGCCAATGCTAAGGATAACTCCTGCCAGCATAAAAAAAACAGTCCGATCCCAAGCCCCCCCACACGCATCACTTTGGATATAGCTTTCTCAGGCATCATCCCGACACCGCCTTGTACGCCATCTGAGATGCAACAAAAAGAACAAAAAGTATAAACAGCAGTTTTATATTCTTATTCTGCACCTTTGACAAACGCCCCCCCGTCGCGAACTTTGACCCTGCAAAAACCCCCCCGATGACCATAGTCCCTGCCGCCCCCCCCGGGTGAAGATAGCCGTTCAGCATATACGGGATAGAACCTGCCGCTGCCGTGAAACAGATCATAAAATTGCTAGTGGCAGTCGCCGCCTTGATAGGTACTTTCGAAATAATATTCATTGCAGGTACTTTGAAAACTCCGCCACCCAGCCCTAGCATCCCTGAAACGACACCTGCGATAAATGCAACCGATGTGGTTTTCCCGACAGATTCAACTTTATAATACCTTAGCTCGCAAGCCTGCATATCCATAAAAGACTGATCCAGTTCGCCCATCCCCCCCTCGGGTTTTTCGGCTATAGAGGTATCAACTTCTGATTTTTTCCACATGATGAATGCGGTAATGAACATAATAACGGCAAAGGCAGTGGCGAGTGTCTTTTCACTAAGGCTCACACTTGCCAAACCTCCCGATACAGCACCTATGATGGCCGCAAGCTCCATAAAAAGCCCCCCCAGCCTGATGTTCACCTGATTCCGCAGAAGGTTCACAGAGGTGATACTAAGGCTGGAAGCTACTATCACAACCAGCGATATCGCAACAGCCTCATGGACAGGATAATCGAAAAAAAACGACAAGGATAGGCACTATAAGTGCTCCGCCGCCAACTCCAAGAAGATAGGCGATAATCGCAGAGACAAAACCTAAAATAAGTAAACTAAATAACTCAAGCCCCCCCATCCTTTCAACACCTCTGATTTAAAAGGAATAATACTATTTTTTTACCAGTAAGATAAACACCGAATCCAACAGCCGCCATGCTCACGGCATCGATTACGGTAATCGCCTCCCCCCCTAAAAGGACGTAACCGAGAAAACCTGTAAAGATAGGGATACTGTAGTAGATTGCACCTGTTTTCGCCGCCCCCCCTATCATCCCTATTGCCCTGTTCCAGCACATAAAAGATACAAAAGAAGCAAAAACACCTATATATATAAAAACGCCGACCTGCTTTATTCCTACATGTGTCGGCATAAACCAAATCTCTGAAATTATGTAAAGCGGCAAAAGCATCAGAAAACCTGCAACAAAAGTAAAAAAATATCAGAGCATTTACACTGATATCAGAAGGTTTCTTTCTCACCAAGACTGTATAAGCGGCAAAGATGCATGCAGCAATGAGCATTATGAAATCGCCCAGAGCTACTTCCAGAGCTAGTATTCTCGCAGGATGTCCGTCCGTCACAAGGCTGAGTATGCCGAATGTTGCCAGCATAAAACCAAAAATCCCAAGTCTGCTCAATTTCTCCCTATTAAACACAAATGAAAAGATGAGTATAATCACGGGGGGGATAGCCGTCGATATAACCGCAATATTAAAAGCAGTCGTAGTATGTGCCGCAGAGTAAAGGAGTGTATTAAAGATCGTGATCCCAAGCAGAGCCAGCAGAGTCAGATAACGCCAGTGCTGCCTGATAACGGGAAGATCCTTACGAAAGGCGGAGTATGTCCACGGCACACAGATAATGAGTGCGACAAACCATCGCCAGAACGACACACCCACGGGTGAGACAGTCTCAGCTAAAAACCTTGCGGCAACTGCATTTCCGGACCATAGTATAGTAGCCAGCAAGGCGTATAAGTATCCCATCATATCTCCATAAATAAGCAGATGTTACTTGCACAAAGTACCATAGATGTTTATATTCGCATAAAAGAATAAGGATAGCGACATTGAAAAAAAATATTAATCTTTAATCCATCATATATGGGTGACTCTATACTGACCACCCCCCCGCTTATCAAAGCAGTAAAACTGAAACTCCCCCCCGAAAGCTACATTGCGTTCTGTGTCAGACCCGAAAATGTAGACCTGTTTGAAGGGCTGGACTTCATAGATGAAGTGATTGCATTCGATAAAAGGGGGGGTACAGAAAGCGGCTTTGGCGGTGCTCTTGCATTTGCGAGAAGACTGCGTGAAATGAACTTCGACCTTGTGATATCCCCCCCTCACATGTCTTTCAGAACGAGCGTAGTCCTTGCACTATCAAGGATTCCTGAAAAGCTGGGATTTGTGGAATCGCAATTCTCTGCGATATACACCATGAGCTGTGCAAAAGACCTCACTTACCACGAGGTCGAAAGATATCTGCTCCTCTACGAGCGTCTTTTTTTATGAATTCCCAAAAGAAAAAATCAAGCCTGAGGTTTTCAAAGATGAAAAGCTTGCGGATAAGTTTAGAGCGGAGTTTGGAGATAAGCTTGTAGGAATCAACCGGGGGGGAGTGTATGGGAAACGAAGAAATGGCCTGCCGAAAATTTTGCAGCAGTTGCAGACATGCTGAAAGACAAGGGTTACACCCCCCCTGTTATAATAGGGGGGGCTGAAGCCGACAGAGCGGATGTCGACAAAGTCGTAGCCGCCTCGAAATACGATCACATAAACTTCTGCGGAAAATCACCACTGAAAGAGCTTCCGTCACTTATATCAACATTCGAATACCTCGTGACTAACGACAGCGGTCCTATGCACATAGCAGTATCCACAGGTGTTCCTTGTGTTGCTATCTTCGGTCCGACTGTGAGAGATTTGGGCTTCTACCCATACGACGACAATTCAAAAGTAGCAGAAATACAAGGTCTTCCATGCCGCCCTTGCGGTAAACACGGGAGCGATAAATGCCCTCAAAAACACTTTAAGTGCATGCTGGAGATTCTGCCTGAAAATGTAATGACGCTATTTGAAGTAGTATCCCATATTGAAGTGGAAAGAGTACCTAAGTTCAAAACCGAAAAGGTAGACTAGATGAAGATTCTCTTTGTCCGTTTCAGCTCGCTGGGAGACGTTGCCCTTACCACAGGGGGGGTAATGAACTATGTCAGCCGTATGCTGCCGGATGCAGAGATAGACGTTCTCACCTATGCGGAATATGCCCCCCCGATCTTTGCTAATCTGCCGTTTGTGCATAATGTATTCGACTATCACAAATCCAGAGGGCTGAAGGAGTATTTCTACATAGTCCAGAACGAACTGGAAGAGCACGACTTCATTTTTGACCTGCACGCTAAACTAAGATCAAAGTTTTTGAAATTCCACTCACAGGCAAGCTATCACTGCTATCAAAAGGACTCAAAAGCCAGACGGATATTTGTTAAGAATAAAAAAAACGAACGACAGGCTTGACATGCATGTCGTTGAAAAATATGCCGAAGCAGTGGTCAATCCGCTTGGGATACCCATGCCTGAGCTTGAAACACTCCGACCTGTCCTCATAAACCACACATCGGCTGTCAAAGGTCAGGTGTTTGTCCACCCGTTCGCAAGCAAAGGGACAAAAGCTTATCCATATGCAAAAGAGCTGGCAGAAATGCTTCTGGAGAATGGCTACACGCCGATATTTGCTGGTATGGGGGGGGAAGCTCCGCAGGTGAAGGGGGGGATCATAGACCGTACCGGCAAAATAGAGTTGAATGAACTGATCGATACCATCGCATCCTGCGAGTTTGCCGTATCTACGGATTCAGGTCCTATGCATATAGCTGTAGGTCTGAACAAACCCACAATAGCCATCTTCGGCTCTACAACAAAACATTTTGGTTTTTATCCTGATTTTAAAGACTGCCGTGTTTTAGAGGATAACAGTATCGACTGCCGTCCATGCGACGTACACGGTTTAGATAAATGTCCGAAAAGTCACTTTAAATGCATGAGCTCTTTGAAGCCAGAGCTTGTAATTGACCTTTTATCTCAGATGCAGGGATTAGGATAACATAAATATCATTGATATTTGTCCCGGTCAGACCTGTCTTAAACAGTGCATTATTCTTATCAAAAAAAATTCGTAGGCATTATTATTCAGAGCAAAAATCTCGGCATCATCACGATTAACGGAATCGTCCACATAAGCCCCCCCTGCGGCATCCGTACTGCCGTCCATCCCGTCGGTTGAAGCGTATAAGGCATAAGTACTGGCAGGCTTATCTATAAGAAGATACTCAATGGCAAGCTGTTGGCATCTGCCCCCCCCTTTCCCCCCCTCACCACGAACGTGAACAGTAACCTCACCTCCGAAGATCATACACACAGCCCTCTTGTCTCCGCAGCTCATAAGGTTTTCACCTATCAGAGATGCCATCTCTTCTGCCGCCTCAAACGCATCGCCGTCAAGCTGACCGTAAATTCTGGTGTGATAGCCCATCTCACACGCCTTCTCTCCTGCCGCCTGCATCCCACCCAAGTTTGTACCTATATTATGGTAATAGTAATCACTGTCTTTACCTTTGATAGTATCAGGATATTCCCCCCCGTTTTCACCTTTCACCAGCACATCCATCACGTTCGCAGGCAGTCTGTCCCCCCCGAGCCTGTACCTCTCGATAACCTCCTGGCATCCTTCCAAGTCGTCTCGTCACAGTATGTAGCCCCCCCCGATGCTATGGCGCTCCTTGCTCCTGAGAGAACATCAGATATCGCCAGTGTGACACATTTCGCAGGTTTTGCCATGTCAGCCAGACGTCCGCCTTTTATACCTGAGATATGCCTTCTGACCGTGTTGATTTCTTCGATATCTGCACCTGATTTTATAAGCAGATCGAATGTCTGCATCTTTTCATCAAGCGAGATTCCGAAAGCCGGCGAGCATAAAATAGCTGAACCGCCGCCAGAGACCAGAAAGACACATAATGTATCTTCATCCGCCTCTGAAGCGAGTGCCAGCATCCGCTCGGCAGCACGCAGACTCCCCCCCTCGTCGGGCAAAGGGTGTCCTGCTTTGATAACTTCGATATTTTCAGGAAACTGACATGACGGGATTGCATTGGACGCAACTATCCCTTTGTCCACCTGACAAACAGACAGAAAGCCTCTCGCCATGCCGCATGCGGCCTTTCCGAAAGCAAACATATAGATCTTTTCGGGGGGGGTATATTCAAAGTCCGGGTTATCCATGACAGCTTCACGAACCAGCCTTTCAGGGTCAGCATACTCTATGGCAGCATTAAAAATGTCCTTCAGGTCAGTTCGATAGTTTTTCATCGTCCGGTCTTCTTCCTCAGCTTAGCCAGGCTAGCTTGATTGTCTATAATTAATTGAAAGTTTGCGATCTCGTCGCCCATCTTAAAGTATTTCTCTGCGAGGTCGTAATCCATGCGGATATTCATAGCTATCACACCCAGATTATTCAGAGCAAAAAAAGTTAGTCGGATCTTTTTCTACCCCCCCTTCCAGATAAAGCTTCTCCGACTCGTCATATTTTTTTATCTGCCATGAGCTGATCGGCTTTTTTTAAATATCTCTACCGCGTCAAGTGCCTCTTTAAAGCTCTTGTCACTGGCACAGACCCCCCCCATTTTTTTTCGTCATGAGGTTCTTATCCTTATCTGTCATAGCGAGATTTTTTGCCATTTTAAAAAAAATCTTGAAGCGTTATCCCTGTCCTTCTTAAACCAATAGATGTCGCCGAGTGCTCTGCAAAGCTCATAAGTGTCTCCCAGCCTTGCACGTTCACGAGCGACATACTTCTCCGCCTCGTCATAATTACCCATGGCATAATTAACCATCCCTAAATTATAACACGTTCCTGTTCTGTCTGGTTCAATAGCTAAGATTTTTCGGAAATATTTGTCTGCTTTAGCGAATTTTGACAGAGTATAGCTTTTGAATGCCACCCTCTCGTATGTACTCACAAAGAATTTATCTATTATATTCATACAATATAAATACCTCGTGTTCGGCTGTGGGTCAAATGAATTGACACAAGAACCTATCCATTATATAACCCTGCTAGCGTTTCACTCCTTAGATTAAAATATAATAGAAAATACAGAGGTAACTCAAATGACTTTCGACAAGGCTTTCACTCAGGAAGATAAAAAAGAACTTGAACAACTGGCGACACTAAGCAGAGGGGGGGACATACTTAAATGCACCTCCCTCGCCGCAAGCGGACACCCGGGCGGTTCTATGTCTACAATAGATATGCTGCTCACGGTGTATAAATTCGCAAACATCTCCCCCCCTGAGAACTGGGGGGGCGAAAACACAAGGGACAGAATATACGTTTCACACGGTCACACTTCCCCCCCTGCTGTTTATTCAGCTCTGGCACGTAACGGTTTCTTTGACATAGATGAGGCTATAGGTCAGTTCAGACTGGCAGGGAGCATTTACGAAGGTCATATCGAGCGTATGGTAAAAGGTGTAGAGTGGACCACAGGTAACCTTGGTCAGGGACTTTCTGCTGCATGCGGAGCAGCCATCGCAGGTAAAATCCGTGATGAAGAGTTCAAAGTTTACTGCTTCATGGGTGACGGCGAACAGCAAAAAGGTCAGCAGGCTGAGGCGAGAAGATTCGCAGCACAGCACGACCTCACTAACATCACGGCATTCATAGACTACAACAAACTTCAGATCAGCGGCGACATAGATCAGGTTATGTATCAGAATATCAAAGACGACTATACGGCGGACGGCTGGCACGTTATCTCTGTGGACGGTCATGACTTCGAAAAACTCTATGGTGCTATCAGCTATGGCCACTCAGTGGATCAGCCTGTACTTATCCTCGCAGAGACTGTTATGGGGGGGAAAGGGGGGGTATCTTTTATGGAGAATATCCACGGATATCACGGCAAGCCACTCACCGAAGACCAGCTTGCGGATGCTCTTAAAGAGCTTGGGCTTGAAAACGACTTTGATAAATATAAAGAGATCAGAAAATCATTCGTATACGATCCTTCACATCACGAACTCGATGCTCCCGAAGTTGTTGTTAAATACGACAGCAAAGAGTACGGGCTTGATGAGAAGACTGACTGCCGTTCAGCTTTTGGCGACGCTATTTACAGCCTTGTCAAAAACTCTCAGGAAGACGGCATGACGCCTTTCGCAGTATTTGACTGTGACCTCGCAGGTTCTGTTAAGACAGACAAGGTAGAGAAAGACTTCCCTGTGAATTTTGTACAATCAGGAATTCAGGAGCACCACACTGCTGTTGCCGCAGGAGCTGCAAGCTGTAACGGTGTTGTAAGCTTCTTTGCTGATTTCGGTGTTTTCGGAGTGGATGAAGTTTATAACCAGCAGAGACTTAACGACCTCAACGGTGCAGGGCTTAAGACTGTTACGACGCACGTCGGTATCGATGTCGGTGAAGACGGAAAGACTCACCAGTGCCTCGACTATGTCGGTGCGATGAGAAACATTTTCGGCTTCCGTGTGATAACACCTGCCGACCCTAACCAGACATACAAGGCAGTTTGCTACGCTGCCGAGAACCCGGGTAACTTCCTTGTTGCTATGGGACGCTCCAAACTCAATACTATTGCGGATGCTTCAGGCACTAAGCCTGCATTCGGTGATGATTATACATTTGAATACGGCAAGGTTGATGTACTCCGTGAAGGGGGGGATTTTGCAATCGCAACATACGGCACTATGACAAACAGAGCCTCAAGGTTGCCGAACTGCTGAAAGAGGCAGGACTTAATGCCGCAGTACTTAACTGCTCATGTCCGCTTCACCCTGATATGGATGCATTTGAAAAATACACCGACAAACCTGTCTTCGTGTATGAAGACCACAACGAATTCACAGGTCTTGCGGCATCACTTGCCAACAGATTTTCCGACGAAGGGACAGGGACAAAGCTCGTACGTTTCGGTGCAAGAGGATATGCTACTCAGGAAAACCTGATGATATCTTCAAGATGATGGGACTCGACCCTGAATCCGTTGCCGAATCAATCAAAGCGGAACTTGCATGATAATACACGGCAGAAACACAGTGGAGGAAGCACTCAGGCTGGGGGGGATAGTAAAGCTCCTGTTTGTCAAAGTGAACTCCACATTCGATGTAACAAAATATGACGTGGAGACCCGTTCATACGGACCTAAAGAGTTCGAGCATTACTACGGAAAAGAGTCTCAGGGGGGGATAGCCGCAGAGATTAAAGATATGCTCCCTAAGAAGTTTGATAAGGCTTTTGACGAGCTTGTGGAAAGTGGACCTATAGTCCTGCTGGACAGGATATTTGATCCGATGAACTACGGAGCTATAATCAGAGCGGCAAACTGTTTCGGAGTAAAAAACATACTGGTGGGTTTCGACAGGCAGTCGCCCATAACACCTGCGGTATGTAAAGCTTCCAGCGGAACAATTTTTCACACCAACATAGTCGGTGCAGTAAATACCGCTACAGCTTTGAAAAAGCTTCAGGAGCACGGCTACAAAGCTTATGCCGCCGACGTTAACGGAACAGTGGAGCTCAAAGATGCTGAATTCGACAAGAAGGCCATCATCATAATGGGCTCAGAGGGGGGGAAAGGAATCCGCCCTGCACTACTGGAGTCAGCGGATGTACATATCAAAATTCCTATGAGCGGCGATATCGACTCTCTGAATGTTTCACAGAGTGCGGCAGTGATACTTTATGAGTTTGCTAATTAATTTTGTTAAGTAAATGATAAAAAAACCTGATAAAAACAGGTTAAATGTACAAACTTTGCGAAAAGAGTTGACATAACAAACTCTTTTTTTTATATTTTACGAGCAAACTTAATGCAGTTAAAGATAATAATGGGTTCTAAACTGAAAGAACCCGAAATAAAAAACCTTGCTGACCGCTATGTCAAGATGGCATCGGGCTTCATGCCTGTGCAGATCATCGAAGACACGGGGGGGAAGAAGAGACAGGGTTTTGGAAAAGGGCTTCTGGTTGGGATGGACAAAGGGAGCAGTTTACAAGCGAAGAGTTTGCCCGCTGGATAGAGAAAAGGGTAGAAACCTACGGCGACATAACATTCTATATAGGCGAAGCGGAAGGCTTACCGGAAGATGTTCGTGCGGAGGCTAAGGAATTCATCTCTCTTTCCGGTATGGTAATGGCACATAGAATCAGCCTCATTGTTCTGGCTGAACAGGTATACAGGGCACTGACTATTATAAACGGTCACCCCCCCTACCACAAGTAGTCGTTTAGACTGCATCGCGAACGTGATAAAACTTTCGCACTCTTTAAGGAGGGTGGTATGGATAAAGAAAAACTGAACTACCACAGAACTAAACTTCTGGAAATGAGACGTGATCTCATCGACAAACTGAACGCAAAATACAACGAGGCTATGGGGGGGCTTGGCGGTGACGGCACACAAGATTCTGCCGATGAAGCATACAACCTTTATAACAAAAACCTTATGCTTGGTCGTGTGGAGACTGACGCTCTTAAGCTCAGACTCATCGAGCAGGCTCTTCAGCGTATAGATGCGGCAACCTACGGCGTTTGTATTGAATGCGAAGAGGATATCGAGCCGAAAAGACTCGAGTATGTACCTTTCGCCAGATACTGCACCGACTGCAAATCAGAGCTCGAAAAGAAAGGTCTTATAAAAATGTAATCTAAGCCGACATTGCTGTCGGCTTTTTTTATTTTCAAAATCAGCAATTCTCACATAAATTCTCCCCCCCTTTATGCTTGCCTAAAATTTGTTCAATGACTAACATATCATTAACTATGACTAAGGATAAAAATATGTCTAATCAGAAACTAATACTCCTGATCCTTGACGGCTGGGGGGGACTCAGCGAAGAGAAAGATAATAACGCTATCGCTATGAGCGGTGCTCCTAATTTCAATAACCTTATGGCAACATGCCCTAACACAAAACTGAATGCCAGCGAGGAAGAGGTCGGGCTGCCTAAAGGACAAATGGGCAACTCTGAGGTCGGTCATACCAATATAGGTGCAGGACGGATCGTATATCAGGATTTCCTCAAGATCACTAAATCTGTGGAATCAGGCGAGATAGAACAAAACAAAAATCTGAATGAATTCTTTGATAAAGTCAAAAACGACAATGGGGGGGATGTTCACCTTTTCGGGCTTTTATCCGATGGAGGGGGGGTACACTCTCACATAGACCACCTGAAAGGCTTTTTGAAAATGGCGAAAAAATCCGGCGTAAACAACGCCTATGTCCACGCATTTATGGATGGACGAGATACTCCGCCCAAAAGCGGCAAAGGCTATATGGAAGAGCTGACAGCATTCATGGAAGAGATAGCATTCGGTCAGGTTGCCACTGTTTCAGGTCGATTCTACTATGGACAGAGATCAGAGATGGGAAAGAACTTCACTGGCATATGACGCACTCAGGTACGGCAAGGGGGGGCTTATCTCTGATTCAGCCGTTAACGCCGTGCAGGAGTCATACGACAGAGGGGGGGAGAATGACGAATTCATAAAACCCACCGTCATCAAAGGTGTCAACGGTCAGGTGAAGGACAAGGACGGCATATTCTTCTTTAACTTCAGAGCGGACAGAGCCAGACAGCTTACAAGAGCTTTCACTATGGCTGACTTTGACGGTTTCGACAGGGGGGGTGCGATGCCTGATGTTCACTTTATTACCCTCACTTTCTATGACAGTCAATTCGATTCCCCCCCTATGGCTTTCGAGCCGCAGGTTCTGAACAATATACTCGGCGAAGTTCTCAGCAAGCATCAACTGAAACAGCTCCGCATTGCCGAGACTGAAAAATATGCTCACGTGACTTACTTCTTCAACGGCGGAGAAGAGAAAGTTTTCGCAGGCGAAGAGCGGGCACTTATCGAATCACCTAAAGAAGTGGCTACTTACGACGAGAAACCGTCCATGAGCGTCTATCAGGTAACTGAGCGGTTCAAGCAAGAGATACCTGACGTCGATGTCGTAATAATGAACTTTGCCAATCCTGATATGGTCGGACATACAGGGATTGTCGAGGCGGCCGTAGAAGCTTGCAAAGCTGTTGACGAATGTCTGGGCGAAGTTATCAAGACTGCCGATGAACATAATGCCGTACTGCTAGTCACTGCCGACCACGGTAACGCAGAGCAGATGAGGGATAAGGTAACGGGACAGCCGCACACTGCTCACACCCTGAACCCTGTTCCTTTTATAGCCTATAACTGTGAATGCGAACTGACTGACAAGACAGGCAAACTTGCAGACATAGCACCGACCGTGCTTGATATACTCGGCATAAAACAACCTGCGGAAATGACAGGGATCAGCCTGCTAAAGAAATAATGCTGGACGAAATCTTTTACCGGAAGTGCTTAGGGTGCGGACTGAAGACCGATAATAATAAACCTATATGCACAGACTGTATGGATGATGTGGAAAAGCACCCTTATGCGTGCGAAAGCTGCGGATATCCGTCCAGTCTTAAGGTAAAAATATGCGGCAAGTGTTCCGCGGCAGTTTATAGGGACAGGATAATAATTCCATATAAGTATCAGGGCTCTGTGAAACGGCTGATAAAAGAGATAAAGTTCTCCTACAGAGCAACAGGTCACTCGATCATGAATGAGCTGATAGACCATGATTCTCTGAAGGGCTATGACGTGATTACTGATGTCCCGTCACACTTTACAAGGAAGCTGAGGCGGCTGAAACACCCAGCTACCGGCATTGCAAAATATATTGCAGTCTCTACAGACTCAAGATATGCAGAGCTGCTGTCCAGAGTCAGGAAGACCGAATATCAGTATAAACTGAAAAGAAGACAGAGAGCATTTAATGTAAAAGGTGCTTTTACCACTAAATGCGAAGTTACTGGTTTGAAAATATTGCTTGTGGATGATATTATAACTACAGGCTCTACTATAGAAGAGTGTTCCCGCATATTAAAGCGTTCAGGGGGGGCATCTGTCGTGGATGTTTATGCTCTGATGGGCGGAAACTCTAAATAATAATCAATTGAGGCATACAAATGGACACTGCGATATCAAAAATAGCGCAGCTTTTTAGTGAATGCAATTTCCCCCCCGTTTATATTTATTTACCCGGAAGCAGTGAATTTTATCAAGTAATATCAGATCAACCCGAACCTAAACCTGTCCCTGCAAACATGCGGGAGCACCTTAATGACGATTCCATCTATTTTCAGTCATTTAAAAAGGGTGATACATTTATGTATTTCTACTTTCTCAGACTTGGCATCAACGATGAGAAATTCGTTGTCATGCTTAACTCTGATAAGGATAGGAACAACCTTAACAGCATCTCGTACTCGATGTATCAACAGCTCAAAGAGATGGAGACAGAACTACAGGAAGAGCTGGATGAGGCTAATGAATCTGTACAGATACTCCGTAAATCCCGTCAAAAGATGCTGAAACTCCTGGACGGACTTGTGATGCCGCTATTCAGTATCACCCCCCCTGAATATAATGTGCTCAACGTAAACAAAGAGCTTTCCGAGCTAATAGATGAATCACATATCCCTTCTATTCTGAATAAAAAAATGCTACGAGGTTATCCACGGTTTCACCAAACCTTGCAGCTTTTGCAGGATGGGAGAGATAATAAACGGTGAAGAGATCGGCGGTCAGACTATAGAGCTGGATATCAACGGAAAACACTATCATTTCGAACATCACATGTTCCCTATATACTCATCCACCGGAGAGATGGACGAGATTGGCGAATTTATGATAGATGTGACAGAGAACTACCAGAATCTCGAACATATAGAAAAATATAAAGAGAAGGTCAAAAGCATCCAGAAGGCTGAGGTCGATAAGATGAACGAAATAGGCGAACTGAAAAGAGCCTATAAAGACCTTTCTAAAAACTACGACGACATGTTTTCTAAAAACAAAAAGATGAGCAAAGCTCTGTCAAGCCTTATGGAGAATAACAACGTCAACGAACTTGTGAAGATGAGACAGGAGACCAGAGAGGTTAAAAGCAAGCTTATAAGGTCTGCAACAGCTCTCAAAAACTTCCAGACAGCACTCGACATGCAGCATGATAAATATACGGAACTGAGCAAGAAGACTGTTTATCAGCTGGAAAGGCTCATTAACACTGTAAATAAAAAGAGTATGCTGACCGATAATGATGTGAAAATCATCCTGAAAACAGTCACAGAAGATATCAAAGAACTCAGAACAACTCTGAAAGTGACTCCGCCACCTGAAACTCAATAAATATTTGATAGAATGAATCAGCCTTTAAAGCTATAATAGTTACAAGTTGGATATACTTTACTCAGGAGGGACTAGATGTCTGTAAAAGTTGGAATCAATGGCTTCGGGCGTATTGGACGCTGTACTCTACGTGCTATCGTTCAAAGGGGGGGTATAGATGCTGAGATTGTCGGCATAAACGACCTTACCGATACAAAAACACTTGCACACCTTTTAAAGTACGACTCTGTACACGGTATCGCTCCATTTGATGTGGAAGCAACTGATGGCGGAATCATCGTAAACGGTAAAACAATTAAAATCACTGCTGAAAGAGACCCTGCAAAACTCCCATGGGGGGGCGAGGTTGGTGCAGAGGTCATCATAGAGTCCACAGGACTGTTCAGCAAACGTGAAAAAGCCGCTCTCCACCTTGAGGCCGGTGCAAAAAAAGTTATAATCTCCGCACCGGGAGAGAATGCTGATATCACACTCGTACTAGGTGTTAACGACGACGAGCTTGATACATCAAAACACACTATTATCTCTAACGCCTCATGTACGACAAACTGTCTCGCACCTGTTGCCAAGGTTCTGAATGACAATTTCGGAATAGAGCAGGGGGGATTATGACAACTATACACTCCTATACTAACGATCAGGCTGTTTTAGACCAGCCGCATAAAGACCTCAGAAGAGCAAGAGCTTGTGCTACAAGCATGATACCTACTTCCACAGGAGCTGCTAAAGCTGTGGGGGGGCTTGTGCTCCCTGATCTTAAAGGTAAACTGACAGGATATGCAGTGCGTGTCCCTACCCCCCCTAATGTTTCTCTTGTTGACCTGACTGTCAACCTGAAGAAAGAAACAACTAAAGAAGAGATCAATGCCGCAATGAAAGCTGCCGCAGAAGGCTCTATGAAAGGCTACCTTGCCTATACGGAAGACCCTGTCGTATCCATAGACATGAACGGCAACCCGGCTTCCTCCACATTCGATTCCCTCCTGACAGAGGTTATCGACGGAAAACTCGTTAAGGTAATAAGCTGGTACGACAACGAATGGGGGGGTTACTCAAACAGAGTAGCTGAACTAATCACAAAGGTGCTTTAAGAGATGGCTAAAAGTATCAAAGAATTAAACATTAAAGGTAAAAAGCTTTTTATCAGAGTTGACTTCAACGTACCTGTTAAGGACGGAGTCGTCAAAGATGATACTCGAATCGTAGAGGCTCTGAAAACTATCAGGTATGCAAAAAAATGCAGGAGCAAAGGTTATCCTTGCTTCACATCTGGGCAGGCCAAAAGGGGGGGAAAAAGTCCCTGAGATGAGCCTTGGGCCTGTTGCGAAATATATTACAGACAAATTCTTTCCGTGTGCTTTTGCTGTGGACTGCATCAGAGACGATGCCAAAGCAGCGATAGATAAACTTGCAGAAGGGGGGGACGTGCTCCTTCTGGAAAACCTCAGATACCACAAGGGTGAAGAGAAAAACTTCCCTGAATTCGCCGCCGAGCTGGCTTCACTTGCCGATGTTTATGTGAACGATGCCTTCGGTACTTGCCACAGAAAACACGCTTCAACATACGGCATGGCAGAAATCATGTCTGAAAGGGGGGGTGCAGGCTTTCTGGTTGAAAAAGAGATCAGATACTTTGAGGGGGGGCTCCTCAAAAAAAACCTGCCAGACCTTTCGGTGCTATCGTCGGCGGAGCAAAAGTGTCCGACAAAATAGGCGTTATCAAGTCTCTCATGGAGCTTGCCGATAAGATATTCGTCGGCGGAGCTATGGCTTATACATTCCTGAAGTACAACGGTAAAACTATAGGAACATCCATGGTGGAAGCCGATCAGATGGATGTAGTAGCCGAAGTATATGAGGCGGCAAAAAAAGAAGAATGTGCAGATATTTCTGCCCCCCCTTGACCACGTGATCTCCTGTGAATTCAACGGTGCACCCCCCCTTGAGTGTGCGGAAGAGGATATCCCTGACGGATTTATGGGGGGGCTTGATATCGGTGCTAAGACTGCTGATTTATATGTTGATGAGCTTAATAAATGCAAAACTGTACTTTGGAACGGTCCTATGGGCGTATTTGAAAACCCTGACTATGCCAAAGGTACATTTGCTATAGCCGATGCACTCGGTTCAGGTAATTCAACTGTTGTTGTGGGCGGAGGGGGGGACTCTGTTGCCGCAGTTAATCAGGCAGGTGTTTCAGACCATATTGACCACATCTCCACGGGCGGCGGTGCTTCTCTTGAGTATATCGAGTTTGGCAAACTTCCCGGAATAGAGATACTCGGATAAACTGACAAAGGATCAAACATAAATTAAGCCGGTACAGTAAATCGCTCTACCGGCTTTTTACATGGAGGATCGGTTATCAAAAAGCTTGATGTTGTTGCTGCAGTGATAAAACAGGATGACAGATACTTCATAGCAAAAAGACCCGACTCTTCTCATCTGGGCGGCAAATGGGAATTCCCGGGCGGAAAGATCGAAGAGGGGGGGGAAACCCATCAGCAGGCGATAAAAAGGGAGATGATGGAAGAGTTTTGTGTGGATGTCAGCCCCCCCGCAAACCTCATAGGCGATATCCTCCATCAGTACCCTGATAAGCTGATACATTTGTATTTCTATAGTGCGGTGGTGGAGAAAGGGGGGGAGCTAACCCCCCTGTTGAACACCCTCAGATATGCTGGGCAGACACCCCCCCGACACTGCTGGATATAGGTCTGGCGGAAGGCGACCTTGTTTTTGTGAAACGTTTCTTTAACTGACGACTAACCGTATCTGATATATGACATAATATAGTGATGAATGAGGATTTATGAGCAGTATTGAAAAACCAAGCCTCGGAAAGATAGCTGTAAGATCACTGTTGATCTATTCACCTTTTCTGGTGTTGTCCATAGTTATTGTCGCAGTCTTTCTATCCATCTATCTTAAGATAGATATGAACAACATCAACCACTCTCAGAGACTCATACTGGAGCTCCAGAAAAAGAAGACCTCAAACAGCTTTCGTGTAATCTTCTCCGACATAAGATTCCTTTCAGAGTCCGCTGTTATCAAGCGATACTGTAAATATCCTGAAGCGAACCTCAATGCCATGGAGCAGTTATTCAGGTACTTCATAACTCATAAAAGGTTTTATACTCAGATCAAGTTTTTTTTGACTCTGCAGGTCAACAGATCAGCAATGTTCAATCCTCTGATAAGGATTTCATACCTCAGCCAAACTTTGACAAGCTGAATCTTCTGCCGAAAAACACTGTTCATATATCTGAACTGCATACATCGGACAATAAGCCTATGATAATATTCTCTATGCCTATATTCGGCGACGAGGATAAAATGCATGGATTTCTTGTATTGAGTTATAATGCAGAGCCGCTTGTAGACGCTATCCAAGACCACGAGTCCATATCACTTGGGCGAATTTTCCTTCTTGATAAAGATGCAAACTGGCTTCTGTCAGAGCAATACAGCGGTGTGCCCTTTGAGCAGGCATACCCGAACATATGGGAAGATATGTATCTCAAAGATCAGGGTGAGCTGAAATCTCCTGATGGGCTCTTCTATTATACCACTCTCCGCCCGGCACCGACCCTTGCCAGTGAAGCGGCGGAAACAATAGACCTGACTCTGTCATCAGAGCTGAAATACATGCCTTCCGGTTACGAATGGAAACTTATCACCTATCTGTCTCAGGATTTTCTCGTTTCGAGATACACTAAGGTGACCACCTTTACTTATACTATTTTCGTGATGGTGAATATAGCCTTTCTGCTGGCAAGCATAACCATCTCTGCTATTTTGCTGAGAGCCAGATACAGAGATAATCTTCATAAGATCGCTCAGGAAAACTATGTAAATGAGCTCAAAGATAAACGTGCAGAGCTACAGCAGATGGTCGGGGGGGACTCCAACGAGCTGGTGCATATCCTTTGTCACGACCTCGTAAATCCCCCCCTTGCATGCATAGATGCCGTGATACAGTATACCCAATCCGAGGATACCGAAGATCTGGAGCTGACTGAGATTGTCAGAGAATCTCTGGACGAGGCTCTGGCGATAATTAATACCGTCAGGACTATACGTGCTCTCGATTCGGGGGGGAAAAAAAACAGCTTGAGCTTTCACCTGTTAATCTCCGGACAGCAGTGGAAAAATCTATCCGCATGCTGAATCAGAGGGTTGAGGACAAAGATGTCGGCATCTCTGTTGATATCGATCATAGATATTCCGTAATGGTAGACCGTCCGTCGTTCAGCAGTTCGGTGCTTAATAATCTGTTGTCTAATGCAATTAAATTCTCACCGAAGAAAGGCAGAATAGAGATAGAGGCTAAAAAGAAAAAGAATAAAATCATCCTGACTATCAGGGATTACGGAAATGGAATCCCTGCGGATCTGCTTGCAGATATCTTTGACCCGAGCAAACCGACCTCCAGACCTGGAACGGACGGCGAAACGGGTACAGGCTTCGGCATGCCTCTGGTGCATAGATTTATGCAGCGTTACAACGGAACTATCGAAATAGAATCAGAAGTGATGACGGAAGATTCCAAAAATCACGGAACTCTGATCAAGCTGACATTAAACTCCGCCTGATTCTGGCTATGCGAATATATTCTTAAAAACGGCAAACTGCTTGGCTATCCTGCCGCTGCGTCCGCCTCTGTCCATTGCATAGCTCTCCGCCTCTATCTCCCAACCTTCGTAAAACGCTATATCAAAGATGTTGAAATAATTCTCGACTATCTTCAGATAATCCTTCTTTATTATCGGATAGAAACCTATAGCCAGACCAAAACGAGCAAATAAAGATGTCCTTTCATTCGCATCGTCCCTGTCGTATAGATCACCTGAATCGGCGGCATGCTCTGTTATCATATGGCGTTTATTTGACGTGGCTACAAAAATACAGTTTTTCGGCACTTCCTCAAGACCACCCTCAAGCACCGACTTAAACATACGGTAAAGCATATCCCCCCCTGTATCGAAAGAGATATCATCCAGATATATCATCACATAGCGACCTTTCATCTTGCGGATATCCGCATACAGGTCGTACAAAGAGAGCACATCATCATTACGGAACTCTATGGCCGCAAGCCTTTGGACGCATATTCGTGCAGGAGCATTTTGACAATAGTGGATTTACCCAGTCCACGCTCACCCCCCCAGAGGAGCATATTCAGTGCAGGCTTGCCGTTCACCAGAGCCTGTATATTCTTCTCTGCTAAACCTATCTGTCTATCTACTGAAACGAGTGATGATCTTTCAACAAAATCAACATTCTCTATCTGACTCAAACCATCCTTAGTCCATCTGTAAGCGTGTGCTTTTGTAAGCATTTAATCCTCTTTAAGAGCTTTCGCTGCCTCTTTCGCATAGTAAGTAATGATGATATCCGCACCTGCTCTTTTTATAGAGGTGAGCGATTCCATCATTGCTTTGTGTCCATCCAGCCAGCCTAGTCTGTCGGCGGCTATTATCATAGAATACTCGCCGCTCACATGATAAGCGGCAACCGGTCTGTCAAAATTCTCTTTAAGATCACTAATCAGGTCGAGATAAGGGAGTGCAGGCTTGACCATAATAAAATCAGCCCCCCCTTCAAGAATATCCTGCTCCGCCTCTTTCAAGCCCTCTCTTCTGTTGCCTGGGTCCATCTGATAAGATTTTCTGTCGCCAAACTGCGGAGTTGACTCAGCCGCCTCACGGAAAGGTCCGTAAAATGCCGAGGAATACTTAACAGAATAACTCATGATAGGGATATCTTCAAAACCGTGATCGTCGAGAGCCTCACGAATCACATCCACACGCCCGTCCATCATATCGCTGGGAGCGACAATATCCGCCCCCCCCGCCTTTGCGTGGGTGACGGCTTCCATTGCAAGGTGTTTCAGTGTTTCGTCATTGTCCACATCCTCACCCTTGATTATTCCGCAATGCCCGTGATCAGTATATTCACACATGCAGACATCAGTTACCACAAGGAGTTTTTCAGTATTCTCTTTGATAGCTCTGATCGCCTTCTGCACTATTCCATCCTCGTTATAAGCCTCTGAGCCTTCTGCATCTTTAAATGCAGGGATACCGAAAAGTATCACGGCAGGGATGCCGAGTGCCTCAACTTCCTGACACTCTTTCACAACAACATCCACCGACATCTGATAAACATCAGGCATAGAGCCGATGGGCTTTTTTATATTCTCGCCTTCGCATACAAACAGCGGATATATAAAATCATTGGCATTGAGGTTTGTCTCACGAACCATACGTCTCATCGTTTCACTTGACCTTAGTCTTCTTGGTCTGTCAATCGGGAATGCCATATCTATCTCCTTTTCAGCTGAGTTCTTTTATCAATTTTACCATCCAGTCGAGTGAAAAGTCGTCAGGATGTCTGCTGTCATATCCTATTAGTCTGACTGCATCGGATGTTGTTTTACCTATGCAGACTATCTGCTGGGTCATACCTTTGGTCGTATTAAGCATGGCCTCTGCTGCCGAAGGTGATGCAAAGGTAACGATGTTGATTCGGTTATCTTTTAAAAAATCTTCTATGAATCCTGCGGGATAGCTGATTTTTTTTCTGTTCGGTATGTTGTTACGATAACAACCTCAGCTCCCCCCCTGCCTTTCAGATAAGTATGAAAATCCCCCCCTGCTCTGGTCTCTGCACCTGCTAACAGGAATTTTTTTTATCAGATACGTCCATGGACGAAAATGTGGATTTCAGCCCATCAGATGAATATTCGTCAGGGATAATGTCTGCTTTCAGTCCGATATCCAAAAGAGCCTCTGCCGTTGCCGAACCGACAGAAACGACCTTCTCGATACCGACCCTTTCAACATAAGGTTTAAAAAAACTTTGCCGCATTTGGGCTTGTAAAAACCCCCCCGTAATCATAACTGCCTGAAATTATTGCAGGCACGGGAACACACTCAATCATAGGCAGGCTGAACGGTGTCAGACCAACCTTCTCCAGTTTAGCAGCAAAAGCGGCATACTTCTCTTTCTCTCTGGTTATGAGCACATTCATTTCAGTACCTCAACGGGTATATTAATCGGCTGCGTTATATATCTCTTCGAGAATTTCTCTCGCCCCCCTGCATCCAGAATCTTTTCCGCAAGCTCAAGCCCCCCCAACTTCTCTGCATCCACTGCACGGCCTTCGATAATCTTCTCTATGAATACTTTACCTTCGAGGTCTGCGACTATCCCCCCCTTCATGCAAATCTTTTCGCCTGTGAGGACGGAATGACCGGCTATCGGAGCCTGACAGCCACCCTCCAGCCTGCGTAAAAAAAGCTCTCTCCATAGTCACACGTGTCTCCGTGTCGTCGTGACGAAGGAAATCAAGCATCTTTCTGATACGGTCGTCATCCTCACGTATCTGTATCCCCCCCAATATCCCCCCCTGACAGCATGACGGAAGCATCTGATCTGTCGTAAAGGTCTCCTTCACGACACCATCAAGCTCCAGACGAACAAGCCCTGCTTTCGCAAGGATTATACCGTCATATTCACCTGCCTCAAGCTTTGCGAGTCTGGTGTTCACGTTCCCTCTGAGGTCTTTTATCTGAAGGTCGGGACGAAGCTTTGCAAGCTGCAGTTTACGGCGGAGACTGCTTGTCCCCCCCACCACAGCACACTGCGGCAGTCCTGCGATATCGTTATACTTTATAGAGACAAAACAATCGTACGGTGTCTCGCCCTCAGGTGATGCATAAAGAGTCAGCCCCCCCTCAGGCATCTCCATAGGTACATCCTTCATGCTGTGCACGGCTATATCAGCTTTATCATCTATAAGAGCCTGCTCTATCTCTTTAACAAAAAGCCCCCCCTTACCGCCTATTTTTGCCAGAGGTACATCCAGTATCTTGTCGCCCTTAGTCTTAATAATGTTCAGCTCAACCTCAACACCATGCTCTTTTTCGAGAAGCCCTTTGATATGGTACGCCTGCCATAGTGCCAGATTGCTCCCTCTTGTTGCTATAGTTACTTTTTCCATATTTAATCCTCTAGCTCGAATAGAATTTTCATTGCTTCATCAAGCGTATATTTGCCGCCGCCGTTCGTCTTATTCTTAAGATTGCTCAGCGGTGTATGTAAAACTTTATTCATATATCCATTAAGGAGATACTCCATCTTTGCGAGCTCATCCTTATCTGTTATCTTATTCTTCCCTGCGAATCTGCTCAGCTCCAAGTCTTTCATCTCTTCAAATGTACTGCGTAAAGATTTGATAACCGGAACAATCTTCATCGACTCCAGCCAGCCGTAAAAGCCCTCTATACCTGTTTCGATATAATCTTCAGCCTTAACAGCCTCTTTCTCACGTTGTTTCCTGTTGGCATCCACAACAGCTTTCAGGTCGTCGATGTCATAGACGTAAACATTCTCTATTTCATTTATATCAGGGTCGATATCCCTCGGCACTGCTATATCTATAAAAAAAACATCGGACGTTTCTTACGCCCTGTCATAGCCAGCTTCACATCCTCTTTTGTCACCAGAAGCTCAGTAGCACCTGTGGAGCTGATCACTATATCATAGTCCATAAGGCTATCTAAGTATTTATCAAAAGGCAGAACATCACCGCCCACATTGCAGGCAAGAGCCTCAGCCTTCGACATAGTTCTGTTGGTAACACTTATACTGCCGATGTCTGATGTCACAAGGTGCTTTGCTGCAAGCTCACACATCTCACCTGCACCGATTATCAGTGCTTTCTGTTTTTTTCAGACTGCCGAATATCTTCGATGCGAGTTCAACAGCGGCATAACTGACAGATACGGGGGGGTTTTCACCGATCCCCCCCGTGTGTGTTCTCACTTTTTTTTGTTGTCTTGATAGTGTGTTCTTCCAGCTTGCGTATAAATGTCCCTGCACCGCCAAACTGACGGCTCGCCTCGAACCCGTCTTTTATCTGTCCGAAAATCTGCGGTTCACCCATCACAAGCGAATCAAGCCCCCCCGATGCCACACGGAATATATGCCTAACTGAATCCTCACCGCAATGTATATAAGTATACTTGCGAAGCTCCGTCCTCTCCATTCCGCAATGCCCTGATACTATCTCCAGAACACTCTCAATATTACAGAGGAAATCATCTGTCACTATATAGTATTCCACTCTGTTGCAGGTGGAGACGATCATCGCCTCATAGATACGATCATTATTCATGATCTCAGAATATATTTCTGCCAATTCTTCTCCGTCCACGGCGAGTTTCTCCCTCACCTCAATAGGAGCAGAATTATGATTTAAACCTAATACCGCTAACTGCATCTGTTATCCCATCACAAAAAAATGCCACACCTATGTAGGTGATAAGCACTGAAATAAAACCTATTATAGTCGAAAGGGCCGTGTCCTTCGGAGACATCCCTCTGAATTGTTTGTAAAAAGTGATACTGCTGTAAATAATCCAGGTTATTATGGCAAAGACAAGCTTAGGGCTGAAAATATTGATAGCACCGCTTGAATATATCATCCATACGAACCCAGCCAGAAGACCGATGGTGAATGTATAAAACCCGAGATAAAGTGTTGTATTCACCAGCCTGTTAATGGTGTCCAGCGGTGGAAATCTCTGGAAGATGATGCCGAATTTCTTTTGTTTGAGCTGACGCTCCTGAATGAAATACATCACCCCCCCTGCGAATGTCGAAAGCATAAAAAAAACGCTGTCCCCCCCATAATAGTGAAAGGCAAATGGATGTACAGCCATATAGTGACCACAACACCCTCGTGGGACATCTCTATGTTAGATGAGAATCTGGATATCAGAACAAAAAGCACAGTAAGCGGAAAGACAAAGAGCCCTATCGACGGACGCTTGTACTTTATGTACATAGCGAAATAACTTATAAAAAGTGCGATCGTAAGCAACAGTAAAATACCGCTGAAACTGGCATACGGAGGTGTCGGCATTTTATAAAGAGCCACATACTGGCCGACAGAGAAAAGCAAACCAAGAAAAGCAAAGCCGTTAGTCACCAGCTCCAGCCTCTTATGCCCCCCCATAAAGAAAAATAGTGTGACATGCAGTAAAGCAAGCACACACGAAAGCAACGCTAAATCAAAATACATTCTATCTCCATTTAGTCGATAAAAAAAATTATGCCTAAACCATGAGCGATCCATCATGCAACTATATAAAGTATATATAACCAAAGCCTTTTTTTTGAAGATAAATTTTGTAAAAACAATTGATAACAGATATAAAAATGGACTTTTTTTATATTTTTCGTGTAAAGGTACGTTTACATGAGTTATGAAAAAAAATTTCATTAGAACATAAATCGCTGCTGAAAGACCGCCTAAGATCCGTCAGTATTCCTATATCGGAGTATAGTTTTCCTAATCTATATTTATTCAGAAATGCTCATAATTATGAAGTTTTTGAATTTGAAAACGAATATTTTGTCCGTGGGGGGGTCTCCTATGACGCTACACTTACATCATGCCCACAAAGGATATGCGAACCTGCTGTGTGGATTCACTCAGGAAACTTCAGCAAGAATGCGACTTCTTCTTCCCTGTCCACGAAAGCTGGATAACCTACTTTAAGCAGTACTGCATAGAATACAGCTTCAGCGACGGTGACACGGACTATATATATACCTCAGAAAAGATGCAGACATATGCAGGACGGAAACTCCATAAGAAGCGTAATCTGCTTAAGCAGTTCAAAGAGAACTATGAAGCTACAGCGGTTGAGATGAACAATGACAATCTCAAAGATGCTAAATATATCCTTGAGCAGTGGCAGGAACTTTCAGGCATGACAAAGGAAGAGACCGACTATCACGCATGCTGTGAAGCCCTGAGTCTGTACAATGACCTGTGTGTATGTGGCGGAATTTACTATATCGATGAAAAACCTGTCGGATTTATCCTCGGTGAAGAGCTCACGGACAATACATATGTCCTTCATTTTGCTAAGGGGGGCTCACTTCGTATAAAGGGATTTATCAGTATTTATACAACGACTTCGCCAATATCCTCCCAAAGAGATATGAATTCATTAATTTTGAGCAGGATCTCGGAAAGATGGCTCTCCGCATGGCAAAAACCAGCTACATCCCCCCCGACCACCGTGAAAAGAAATACCGCATGATCCTCAAGTAGTTTTCATAATCGTTCTGTGTTGCAGTTTTTATCCCCCCCGACATATCTATATCACTCTTCACAAAGTAACTAATCAGTTTTTTTCCTGCAGATTGCCACGTCGCTCTGCTCCTCGCAATGACATGTCAGGCGGATGAAGTGAGCCGAACTGCGTGGATGCACAAAATATCCTCTCGAAATAAGCCTGTAGGTGCTAACCTACAAAAAAAGGACATCTCATGATGTCCCTTTTCTATTAACTAAGCTGCGAATAAAATAAGCCGAACCACATGGATGCACAAAACATCCTCTCGAGATAAGCTAGTAGGTGCTGACCTACAGACCCATTATGGAGTAACCGCAGTCCACGTGTATAACCTCACCCGTAACAGCGGATGAAAGGTCACTGGCGAGGTAGACAGCAGTTTTACCCACGTCTTCCTGTGTGCAGTTGTCACGCAGAGGAGCATTCTCTGCAATATGGTTGAAAATCTTTTTAAAGTCGGATATCCCTGCCGCTGCAAGTGTCTTGATAGGACCTGCAGAGATAGCGTTCACTTTTATCTTTCTCTCGCCCAGATCGTAAGCAAGGTATTGTGTAGTCGATTCGAGAGCCGCCTTTGCGACACCCATTACGTTATAGTTCTTAATAACTTTCTCCGCACCAAGGTATGACATGCAGATGATACTACCGCCATCATTAAGGAGAGGTTCGGCAGCTTTAGATATAGCTACCAGTGAAAATGCACTGATATCAAGAGCCATAGCGAAATGATCTCTCTGTGTATCTATGTATCTACCTTTGAGAGCCTCGCTTGGAGCATAGGCAACTGAGTGGATCAGGATATCGAATGTCCCCCCCCACTCCTCTTTTACCTGCTCGAAACATTTCTCTATCTCTTCATCGCTTGTAACATCACAAGGGACCAGAAACTTTCCGCCAAGCTCCTCAGAAACTTTTTCAACTCTCGTTCTGAGTTTTTCTGCCGCATAGCTGAATGCAACCTCTGCACCCTGCTCTATAAAATTACGAGCAATCGCGTAAGCTATACTCTTGTTATTTGCAACACCGAAAATCAGTGCTTTTTTTACCATCAAGAAGTCCCATTGTATAAAATCCTCCGTAGCAATGTAAAACAGCCGGTCAATATCTCTCTCAAAGATATCTAAAAATTTAGATATGTTAATAGATAAACTAGTTTCTATGCTTTTGTCAAACTCCAGTTTCTCCGGAGCGTAATATTTTCGTATTCCCATCTTATAACTTTCGGCTAACCTGCTCCCCCCCATATTCGACACGGGACGGATAACGCCCGTCAGCCCAACCTCGCCTATAAAGGTGCATTCAGTAGGGATCGGTCTATCTCTGAAGGATGAAACTATCGCCGCACATATGGCTAAGTCTGCACTTGTCTCAGTGATTTTCATCCCGCCTGCAACATTTATATATATATCACTCCCTGCGAGATTGATACCGCCCTTCTTTTCAAGGACAGCGAGGAGCATATTCAGCCTGTTCAGGTCAAACCCCCCCATGCAGTTACGTTTAGGAAACTGATAGAATGTCGGAGCGACAAGAGCCTGCACCTCTATCAGAAAAGCTCTTGTTCCTTCCATAACAGGGACAAAAACACGCCCGGCTGAGTTATCTTTTTTTTATCTTCGACAAAAGAGTAGCTTGATAGTTCTACCAACCTTTATCTGTCATTTCAAATATCCCGACCTCATTTGTAGGTCCGAACCTGTTTTTAACAGAACGGAGAATCCTCACACCTCTGCTATAATCACCTTCAAAATACAGAACAGTATCAACTAAATGTTCGAGAACTTTAGGTCCTGCTATATAGCCGTCCTTAGTCACCTGCCCCCCCACGATCATAACGGTTATCCCTCTGCTTTTCGCCAGTTCTACCAAGCGATAAGTCACATGCTTAACCTGCCGACAGTGCCGGCAGCAGAGTTCAGATCGTCGGAAGCTATAGTCTGTATGGAATCGAGTATTATATAATCGGGTTTTTCATTATCACACGCCTGTAAGACATCCTCGAGGCTGTTGGTGGAAAGAATATCGATTTCATTGTCTGAAACACCTAACCTGTCGCCGCGAAGTTTTAACTGTGCTGCCGATTCCTCACCCGAAACATACAGGACTTTCAGCCTGTCTCTGGAGAGAATTCCTGCACATTGAAGCATTATAGTAGATTTACCGATCCCAGGCTCACCACCGACCAGAAGCACCGATCCTTTGACAAGCCCACCGCCCAGCACCTGATCCAACTCAGCCATGCCTGTAGGAGTACGCTCAGTTTCAAGCCCCCCCTGCACATCTTTCAGAGAGACAGGTTTTACTTTTGGGGGGGTTCTTTTGCTTATGGCTGTTGTCTTTTCGTCCGGGGGGGCAATCTCTTCCACAAATGTACTCCAGCCGGAGCACTCAGGACATTTACCTATCCACGCAGGGGGGGTAACATATCCGCATGATTGACAGACGTATTTTGATTTTTTTTTCGCCAAGTTATTTATCCTCGTCTAGAAAGTCGGAGACTGTCAAACGTCCGGGGGGGACAGACATCTTGAGGTGTTCGTATGCCATGGCTGTTGCCATACGGCCACGTGGAGTCTTCTTTAGAAAACCCCCCCGATAGATAAGGTAAGGTTCGATAACGTCTTCGATGGTGTCACGTTCCTCACTCATTGTGGCTGCAAGTGTATCGACACCCACAGGTCCACCGTCGTATTTTTCTATAATAGATAGGAGTAGATTACGGTCGGATGCATCTAGACCTTCGGAATCTATTTCAAGCTTTTCCAGACTTTCTCTGGCAAGATCGAGAGTTATGTGACCGTTATTAAGAATGTCGGCAAAATCCCTCACACGCCTGAGGATGCGGTGAGCGATACGAGGAGTGCCTCTGCTTCTGCCTGCTATCTCTCTGGCGGCCGCCTTTTCTATACGTGCTTCAAGAATATCTGCCCCCCCACGCAGAAGGATGCTTTGAAGCTCATCCACTCATAAAACTCAAGCCTGAGTATCATGCCGAACCTGTCACGGAGCGGTGATGTCAGAAGCCCTGCCCTTGTCGTCGCACCTATCAGAGTGAAGGGCGGAAGGTCGATTTTAACTGTTCTTGCGGCAGGTCCCTGCCCGATAAGGATATCCAGCTTATAGTCTTCCATTGCAGGATATAAAATCTCCTCAACATTGGAATGAAGCCTGTGTATTTCATCTATGAAGAGGACATCCCCCCCCTCCTGAATGTTAGTGAGTATAGCGGCAAGATCACCTGCCTTATCTATAACAGGTCCGCTGGTTGAATTTATATTAACGCCAAGTTCGTGTGAAATAATATTTGCGAGTGTTGTCTTCCCCCCCAGCCCGGGAGGACCATGAAAAAGACAGTGATCCAGTGATTCACCACGTTTCTTGGCCGCCTGAACAAAAATTTTCAGGTTCTCTTTTACCTTACGCTGGCCGACATAATCGTCAAACCCCCCCTGCGGTCTTATAGAAACTGTCTGAAAATCCTCCGGCTGTCTGTCTGCGGCGAAAATATCTTCCATGTATATCCCTTATCAAACTAATTATTTACATCATATCAGCTTATACATTTTCAGGCAATATATCTGTCACTTCTTAGCTAATGTCAAATTTTTGTCAAAAATAATTAACATACACCAGTAATAGTAGTTATTATTATGTATAATTAGGTATATACAGCGGTATGGGGGGGGTTTATTATGCGTACCAATATCAAGGTCAAGATTTTCGGTGTTGCCTTTTTAGGCGTTATCTTTATCACACTTTTTAACTCATTTTTGGATTATAGGTCCTTTAAAACGAACCTGTCTAAGACTACTCAGGTTACTTTTACTCAAGCAGAAAACAACCTGAAGAATGTACTTGAGAGTGCTTTCAAAAATCTTTCTCTCACAGTGCTAACCATTGCCACCGATCCGGAGATCACACAGATGTTTGCCGACGGTGACCGTGAAGGTCTGGCTAAAGCTCTTGTCCCATACTACAAGTCCATAGAAAAAGAGTATGAGATTAAACAGTTTCAGTTTCATCTTCCACCTGCTACAAGTTTTTTACGTATGCATAAACCGAGCAAATTCGGTGATGATCTCTCTGGGTTCAGAGCAACCGTCATAGAGACAAATAAGACAAAACAACCTATTACAGGGCTGGAAGTGGGGGGGCGAGGCGGTCCCGGACTCAGGGTTGTGTATCCTGTGTTTAACAAAGGTGTCCACATCGGCAGTGTCGAATTCGGCGGTTCTATCAATACTATAGTAAAACAGACTGCATCCCTTTACGACATGCATTACTCAATCGGCATCTTTGACGAAGTATTTAAAAAAAGCACGTAGATTCGACACAAAACCGACTGATGTAGTGAAAGAGAATGTTGTCTACTACCTTCATTCAAATGAGGACATGCCTGTTTTTATCAACTCGGACAAAAAAAGAGATATCTATTAACGGGAACACACACGAGCTGCACCATGTTGACCTGAAGGACTTTACGGGGGGGGCTGTTGTCGGTAAACTGCTCCTCGTGAAAGATGTTCAGGAATCAATATCGGCAGCATGGAAATCCCTTACCATTAAGGTGGTTTCAAATCTTATACTGGCGGTTATCCTATCGGTTATTCTCATGATTATTATTATAATCGTTCTGAAACCTCTCAGTAACTTTGCTCAGATGGCAAAAGAGTTAGCGAGCGGTAAAGGGGGGGATCTGTCACAAAATGTTCCGATGCAGCTTCCAAATGCCTCTAAGATAGTCAAAGACACATCAGGTGCATTTAGTAACCATTCAGAGGCAACACCCTGCTGGTACTACATGGGTGAATATGGAGATAAGTCCTGCCCTATACTTAATAACGGTCTTGCTGACTGTGATTCATGTAAGGTTTTTAAGACAGCGACACATGATGAGATTACCGAGATGTCGGTGTACGTTAATATTTTTCTCAGAAATATTGAGAAGGATTTTGCTCAGGCTCTATATACTCTCTCTAATGCCAGCGAATCGACTGTTCCTATCTCCAGCGGTATCGTGAATGTCACAGGCAAGAGTGACGAAAATGTGATCCTGTCTTCTCAGGTGGCAGCGGCCAGTGAGCAGATGAATGCGACTATCTCTGAGATAGCACAAAATAGCACTGACTCAGCTCATAAAGCTGAAAATACGGTTGAGCTCGCCGAAGCAGGCGGAAATGCCATATCACAGGCGCTCATCTCTCCACAGAAGCGACTGCTGTGCTAAATGCTCTGAAAGAAGAGATAGCAGGGCTCAAAACAAATGCCGAATCCATCGGTCAGGTTATCAATGTAATTGATGATATCTCTGAACAGACAAACCTGCTGGCACTTAACGCAGCCATTGAGGCGGCAAGAGCAGGTGAGCACGGACGCGGCTTTGCGGTTGTTGCCGACGAGGTAAGGAAGCTGGCGGAAAAGACTCAAACCTCCACCAAAGAGATTGAAGGGATGGTCAACAGGATACAGACTGACGTTAATCATGTTATAAAATCCACCGATACTGTCTCTGTATCTGTTGTAAAACAACAGGAAGTAGCATCCGGACTGTCTGACAATTTTAATAATATTGTGTCGGCTATCAGAGAACTCAGTGACCTTGTTACAGGTATATCTGCGGCTGTGGAAGAGCAGTCGAGTGCTACCGGAGAGATTGCTAACAGTGTCGAAAATGTAGCCCACCTTTCAAACTCATCTAAGGAAGTGGTCAGCTCTTTTGTACAGGAGATAGATAATCTACTCAGAAATATGGACGAGCTGTCTGCTATGTTCAGCAGGTTTAAGCTCAGCCGCAAAGGGACTATATTCGCCAAAGCAAAACTGGAATATCTCGGACTTACTAAAAATGTTTTCAACTGTTATCTCTCCAATCACTGTGACGGGTCATTCCCTAGTCAATCCTCCACAGAGTTTGGCAGGTATTTGTCTACAGAATTCAGCTCGCAGTTCCCTTCCGAGTCTATTGAACCTTTGAACCGTGTGCTGAGCAACTATCATTCTGCATGCGACAACTCACTTAAAAGGGTGCGAGAATCGGTAGCAGACGGTTCATCACTGGAGAATGTTGTTTCTGCAACACAAGAGCTGTGCGGTGCTTTTGACAATTTGATGGAAAAATATATCTAAAACTAAAAATCCCCCCCAACCTTGGCAACAGGGTTGGGGGGGATTTAAATATTACTTCAAAGTTTCGAAAGTTGAATTACTTGAGGAATGAGTATTGGTGCTCTGTATGAGGCTTGTAGTTATCCTCAAGGATAGCCACAACATCCTCTACAAACACGAGCTCTTCGTTAGTAGGGATCACGAACACCTTAACCTTGGATTCAGGTGTTGATATCTCTGTCTCGCCGTGCTTGGAGAAAGTTCCGAGGTTCTTCTCTCTGTCGACGATGATTCCCATATTCTCAAGACCTTCGATAGCCATCTGGCGGATAACACCTGCATTCTCGCCGACACCTGCCGTAAATACGATAGCGTCCACTCTGCCTAGAACAGCATAGTATGAACCGATATATTTACGAAGCCTGTAGGCCTCAACGTCGGTGGAGAGTCCGCAGCGGTGCTTATAATCCGTATCTTCACACGTAAGTACATCACGTCTGTCTGTGTAGCGGCCTGTGATACCGAGTACACCTGATTTTTTTTATTAAGGATATTATCCATTGTCTTCGCATCAACATCAAGCTGCTGCTGCATAAAGAGCGGAATAGCCGGGTCGATGTCGCCGCATCTTGTTCCCATCATAGCACCCTCAAGCGGAGTAAGTCCCATTGATGTATCAACAGAAACTCCATTCCTGATAGCCGTATGAGAAACACCGTTACCTATATGCATAGTGATGATGTTACAGTCTTTTGCATCCTTTCCAAGAAGAGCTGCCGCACGTTTTGAAACGTAAAGGTGGCTTGTTCCGTGGAAACCGTAACGTCTTACACCATACTCCTCATACCACTCGTATGGCACAGGATAGATATAAGCTTCTTCCGGCATAGTCTGATGGAATGCCGTATCGAAAATTGCAACGTGAGGTATGTTCGGCATAACCTTCTGAGCTGCTCTGATACCTGCAAGGTTTGGCGGGTTGTGGAGCGGTGCAAGGTGCTGAACATCTTCTATTGTCTTTATAACATCTTCTGTAAGGAGAACACTGCTTGCGAACTTGTCTCCGCCGTGAACGACTCTGTGTCCTACGGCAGATATCTTATCCATACTGTCAAGGACAGCGGATTCGCCGCCAGTGAGTGTTTTTACAATGAGGCTGATAGCTGTGGAGTGGTCGTGACACTCGTACTCTTCTCTATAGTTCTCTTTACCTTCCGGCTCGTGGATGATGAAAGAATCACCGATACCTATTCTCTCCACTACACCTTTTGCTATGACTGCTTTGTTTGTCCAGTCATAAAGCTGGTATTTAACGGAAGAACTTCCGCAGTTAAGTGCTAATATATCCATTATATCCCCCCCCTAGTCAGCCTGCACAGCCGTAATAGCCGCAACATTTACGATATCCATGTATTTACATCCTCTTGAGAGGTCGTTTACAGGTTTTGCCAGCCCCCCCTGAATAACAGGACCTATAGCCTCTGCTCCGGCTATCCTTTCCACAAGCTTGTAACCTATGTTACCTGCATCGAGTGTAGGGAAAACAAGAACATTTGCTTTACCGGCAACTTCACTGCCCGGAGCTTTCTTAGCACCGACAGCCTCTAAAAGAGCTGCATCAGCTTGAAGTTCACCGTCGATGGCGAGATTAGGGTCAAGTTCCTTAGCAATCGCGAGAGCTTCAATAACCTTGTCGGCATCCGGATGAGATGCAGAACCTTTAGTTGAGAAAGAGAGCATAGCAACCTTCGGCTCAACCTCCAGAAATGACTTACAGCTTGCCGCTGATGATACAGCGATTTCAGCAAGTGTCTTTGCATCAGGATTAGGATTAACGGCACAGTCAGCGAAAAGAACAGCTCCGTTCACTCCGAACTCAGGCTTAGGTGTCACCATGATAAATGAGCTGGATACGGTCTTCATCCCTTTCATTGTTCCGATAACACGGATAGCGGCACGAAGAACATCCCCCCCCGTAGTATGACAAGCACCTGTAACAGCACCGTCAGCGATCCCTTTCTGAACAAGCATACAGCCGAAATAAAGAACATCTTTCATGCTCTCTGCGGCCTCTTCAAGGCTCATCCCTTTTGCTTTTCTGCTTTCATAATATGTATTGGTAAAGTCTTCCAGATATTCACTCTTTGAAGGCTCGATAATCTTACATCTGACCTCATAGCCTTTTGCATCGAAAGCCTTTTTTATCTCTGCTTCATCCCCCCCAAGGAGAATAACATTACAAAGTCCATTCTCTGCTATTGCATTGGCCGCATCAATAGTCCTTTCATCTTCGCCCTCAGGCAGAACTATCGTCTTGTTTCTGGTTTTAGCAATCCCCCCCCAGAATTT
>JDSG01000040.1_pt1 | contig 72188 bp, 92 predicted proteins | sample 199341 | NCBI WGS metagenome assembly JDSG01 (sample SAMN02584197, study PRJNA231836) | bioreactor metagenome | isolation source: continuous culture bioreactor short generation time transfer1 day 52 after... | place: Germany: Bremen | reverse complement strand
TTTCGGTTGACGGCAGGATCTACAAGTTCAACGGTACTAATTACGAATAGGAGTTTTATATGCGTTTTATACTTGTCATTCTTCTCTTTTGCACTGCCACTGCATTCGCAGGGACTGATATGACTATCAGGGACTCTATATCTGCACAGACATCCGTATCTCCCGATAAGATGTCTTCGTCGATATCACTTACGTACCACTCGAAATCTTTTGCAGAAACAACTAAACAGATGGAAAGGGCTGCATCTATCATTAAATCATATTCAGATATCTGTGATTTTAAAAGTTATTCAGTATCCCCCCCTGAATATCAGTACAATGACAGGACAAAAGTTCTAGTAGGCTATCAGGGCATATCTCAACCCCCCCATGCACTTTCGATAAAACAACTCAGTTTGATCCAATACTTAACGCATTCAATGCTCTTGCGGACAAAGACAAATCGGTACAGCTTTCCCTCCGCCCAATTTACTGGATTATTCAGGACGAAACACGCAGCTCTGCTGTCAGCAAACTGAAACTTGATGTTATCAGCAACAGTAATGACATGGCTAATAAATATTCCAAGGCATCAGGTTTAAAATGCAGTGTAGCTTCTATCGATTTTTCAGGCTCTCATGCTCCCGTTTATCACGACTATCAGCTTGCAGGCAGATCGGTTGCGAAATCCCTTGAGGTGAGTGCACCGAATAAATCAGATTTCGATATCTCGGTAAACGCCTCTTTTTCTGTTATCTGCAAATAAACAAAAAAAAGCCGCTCGTTAGAGCGGCTTTCTTCATTTATAGATCACTAAATTATTAGTTTTCTAAGTTTACAATATCGTCATAGACGTATTGTATGTCTTTCTTGTGACAGGCAACGTCATATGCAAGCCTCTGAAAAGCCTCGCCAGCCTCTGTGCCGGTGAACTTCTCAGCCATGCTCTCATAAAACTTCATAGAGCCGTCCTCATGCCTAATGGCTATGAGCAGAAGCTCCTGAACATTCAAATCAGCTGTAACAACCTCAGAATGTCCTGTTTTACCTATACCAAGGTCTCTAAGCTTACATGTAGAATCGAGCCCCCCCAGTTTATCCAGGCATCCACACATAATAGAGTCCTCTATGTCCTTCTTGAAACGCTGCTTAGTCTCCATAAGCTCTTTTATAATAGCTTTAGAAGAGAGCTCAGAAACAAGCGAAAGAAGTTTCCCATAGAAGTCATAAGTAAGCTGTTCTTTCTGTGCGGCTTCTTTCAAAGCCTCTACAACTGTTGCTTCCATTTAAATCACTCCTACACAAGCAGTGTCTTCACAAGATTCACGAAGAACGATGGGAAGAAACCGATAAGAAGAATCATTACAGCACTTATAAATGAAGTGATGAATGCTGATCTTGTAACAGTAGCTTCAACCTCGTACTCTGCATCTTTGAAGTACATAAATATTGTGACACGCATGTAGTAGTAACAAGCGAGTGCACTGTTAAGACCACCGATGATAGCAAGCCAGTAAAGCTCAGCTTTCATAGTAGCCATGAGAATCTGGAATTTACCGATAAATCCTGCAAGCGGCGGAATACCGGCAAGTGAGAACATGAAAATCAGAAGACCTACGGCAAGCATCGGGCTCTTTTTAGAGAGACCTGCAAAGCTTTCGATTCTTTCGTCATCGATCATGCCCTTGTTCTTTATGATACCTATGAGTGTAAATGCTCCAATATTCATGAAAGCGTAGATCAGTGCATAAAGAGCAACTGACTGGTAGCCTTCAGGGTTCATAGAAACAAGACCCATAAGCATAAATCCCGCGTGAGCGATAGCTGAGTAAGCAAGCATCCTCTTCACATTGTTCTGTGCAAGTGCCACAAGGTTACCATAGGTCATTGTGATCACGGCAAGAATAGAGAAGAACATTGCCCACATTCCACTAACAGGCTCGAGTGCTATCCAAGCAAACCTGATGAGAGCACCCATAGCAGCAGCCTTTGGAGCAACTGTCATGAAACCTGCAGCAGGTGTCGGTGCACCCTGATAAACATCAGGTGCCCACATGTGGAAAGGTACAGCAGAGATTTTGAATGCGAAACCAGCAAGCATCATCACAAGACCGAGCTTGAAAGTAGTAAGGCCTGCGGCCTCACCCTTAAGAGCAGCAGCGATCTCAAGATAGTTCATGCTTCCTGTCGCACCGTATACAAATGTAAGACCATAGAGGAAAAGTCCTGAAGAGAAAGCACCGATAATAAAGTACTTAACTCCGGCCTCAGAAGATCTTACAGACTTTTTGTTAAATCCAGCGAGTACGTACATAGATATCGCCATTGTCTCCATACCTGCGTAGAAAACAGTCAGGTCGAATGCTGATACCATAAACATCATACCGATAAGGCTGAAAAACATAACTGTATAGAACTCGCCTTTGAGTATTCCGTTGTCTCTAAGGTAGCTGACTCCACCGAGTGTTGTCAGTGTGTAAGCTACACCGAAGATCAAAAAGAACACGAAGGAGTATGAGTCCCACATTACCATGTTGCCGAAACCGAGGAATTTCTTCCCAACCGGAGGCCAGGCAATAAGCACAGTAATAATTATAAACGCTATACCGAAGTAACCGACCATCGACTTCTTCTCGTCCCTTGTCATTACATCAAGAACAACAAGTACAAGACCGAAAACAGTCATTATAACTTCAGGGTATATTGAAAGAAGGTTCATTATTGCATTTGGTGTCATATCTTAACCTCCCCCCCCTACTTCATTGCCACAGCAACAGTTTGCATGTGTTCTACAAGGTTTTTAACACTTTCGTGCATGTAGGCAGTGAAAGTCTCAGTACATACCGATCCAGAACACAATAACGAGAAGAGGAAGATATAAATAACTTCTCTCAGGTTCATGTCTTTCAGGTTTTCCCATTTGGTGTTAAGCCCCCCTGATAGAATACTCTCTGGTAAACCCAGAGCATGTAAACAGCAGAGAAGATCACACCGATAGCCGCAAGGATAGCCCAGTCGGAGAAAGCCTGAAACGCACCTACAAGTACGAGGAATTCACCGATGAACGCACCCATTGAAGGGAGACCAATAGAACCCATTGTGAAAATAAGGAATATTGTAGCGAATACAGGTACGCTCTTAGCAATACCGCCGTAGTCAGCTACTTCCCTAGTATGTGTTCTCTCATAAACAAGACCGATCAAAAGGAAGAGTGCACCTGTGATGATACCGTGGTTAAACATCTGGAGGATACCGCCTTCAATACCGGACTGGTTAAGAGCATATATACCGAGTGTTACAAAACCCATGTGTGAAACAGATGAGTATGCAACAAGCTTTTTAATGTCTTTCTGCACCATCGCAACAAGAGCACCGTAGATAATAGCGATTACTGACATAATAGCTACAAACGGCATCAGCTTGATAGAAGCGATAGGTGTTATCGGCAGACAGAATCTCAGCATACCGTAAGTACCCATCTTAAGCAGTACACCGGCAAGGATAACAGATCCGGCCGTAGGAGCCTCAACGTGTGCGTCAGGCAACCATGTATGTACTGGGAACATAGGAACTTTAATGGCAAATCCGAGGAAGAATGCCGCAAAAACGATCATTTGGAATGTCACGCTGTAGCTTGCGTACTGCGAAGTAATAGCGAGAATATCAAATGTGTAAACGCCTGTAAGTGAACCATGCTTGAAGTAGAGTGCGATAATCGCAAGCATCATAAGCACAGAACCGGCGAATGTATAAAGGAAGAACTTTACGGCAGCGTAAATTCTTCTTTTACCGCCCCCCCAAACACCAATTATCAGATACATAGGGATAAGCATTGCTTCCCAGAGTATGTAGAAGAGGAAGAAGTCAAGAGCAAGGAACACACCGACCATACCAGTCTCAAGGATGAGCATGGAGATGTAGAACTCTTTCTGTCTCTTCTGGATATAAGTGAATGAGCCAAGTATAGCTATTGCAGTAAGCAGTGTTGTCAGGAAGATCATAAGCACTGATATACCGTCTACTCCAACGGAGTACTGTATACCGAGTGCAGGGATCCAATTAACCCTTTCAACAAATTGCATTGCAGAGCTTGTTTGGTCAAAATTTGTCATCAGCGGGATAGTGAGAAAAAACTCAATCACTGATGCAACAAATGCAGCCCACATGGAGGACTTTCCACCTTTAAAGAATATAAGGATGAAAAGTGCCGCAACCAGCGGGAAGAAAATCAGAATACTTAGTATATTCGACATCATCTTTCCACCCCCCCCTTACACTGTATAAAATATTGTGACCAGAACTATGAGACCTACAACCATTGTAAAGATGTATGTCTGCATACGACCGGTCTGTACATGTCTGACAACTCCACTGAGCCACATTGGTACGCGACCAAATGCATTTACTGTAAAGTCGACAACATTAACATCGAATGCTCTCCAAAGGATGTTTGAAAGCATTACGATAGGATGAACGAAAAGGAAGTCATAAAGCTCATCGAAGTACCACTTGTTAAGGAGGAACTTGTGAATAGGCTTAAATGTCTTAACTGTCTTCTCAGGAAGTGCCGGGAAGTTCTTAACATAAAACAGGTAAGAAACAAATATACCCGCCGCAGCAACACCGATAGAGAGGAACATCAACATAAGAGCTGTTGAATGTGCCATATGGTGTGGGTGTGCGTGTGCAGGTGTAAGCACTGGCCCGAGGAATGTGTGGATGTATCCATTCTCAAGTGGATATCCGAATACCATACCTACGAATATTGAAAGGAAAGCGAGGAACACAAGCGGTCCTGCCATTGTCCATGGTGATTCGTGTGCATGATCGTGCAGATACTGATTTCTCGGTGTTCCCTGGAACACGAGGAAGTAAGATCTGAACATATAGAACGCTGTCATACCAGCTACACAAGTTGCTACGAACCATGCGATGTTATGACCGCCTGCGAATGTCATGGCAAGGATTTCATCCTTAGACCAGAAACCTGCAAGTGGCGGTATACCGGCGATGGCGATACAACCTATAAGGTATGTCCAGTGAGTAATAGGCATCTTCTTCTTAAGTCCACCCATGTTACGCACGTCAAGGTCGTCATGCATAGCGTGCATAACAGAACCTGAACAAAGGAAAAGAAGACCTTTGAACATAGCGTGTGTGAAAAGGTGGAAGATTGCCGCAACATATGCTCCAACACCAGTAGCCATGATCATATAACCAAGCTGTGATACTGTTGAGTAAGCAAGAATTCTCTTAAGGTCATACTGTGTAAGACCGATAGAAGCTCCGAGGAATGCTGTCATAGCACCTGCGAAAACGATGAACTGTGATGTCATCATAGCTTCAGAGAAGAGAGCGTTACATCTAGCAACCATGTAAACACCGGCTGTTACCATTGTAGCCGCGTGAATAAGAGCGGAAACCGGTGTAGGACCTTCCATCGCATCCGGCAGCCATGTGTGAAGCGGAAACTGAGCAGATTTACCCATAGCTCCACAGAACAGACCGAATGTCATAAGGTCGATAAGAGAAAGCTTCATGCCGAAGACAACAAAGCCTGCCTCTTTAATATGGTGAATAGCTTCAGCGTTGAAAGCATCGGAGTAGTTCAGAGACTTGAATGTCACGATTACAAGGAGTAATCCGACATAGAATCCGAAGTCACCGATTCTGTTCATTACAAAAGCTTTTTTACATGCATCAGCTGCACTCTTTTTATGGAACCAGAAACCGATAAGCAGGTATGAAGACAGACCCACAAGTTCCCAGCCTACAAAGAGCATAAGGAAGTTGTTACCAAGAACAAGAACAAGCATGGAGAGTGTGAACACTGAAAGATATGTGAAGAATCTCCAGAATCCTGGATCACCGTGCATGTATCCGATGGAGTATATATGTACCATCAGAGAAATTGTTGTAACAACTATAAGCATAATGGATGACAGCGGATCAATAAGTATTCCGAACGGTACGGAAAGCTTACCCGCTATGACCCAGGTATATAGTGTAGCATCTACGCTGAAACCTTGTGTTGATACAAGGTAAAACACGATCAGAGCGCAGATAAAGGATACACTAACACCTGCAATAGCCACGATTGGTGCGAGATTTTTGATGTATCTTCTGCCGAGAAGACCATTTATCAAAAAGGCAACAAGCGGCCCGAGTAGTATTAATACTGCAAATATCATAACCTACCTCTACCCTCTCATTGTATTTATTTCGTCAGCGTTGATAGTCTGCTTATTTCTGAACAGTGAAATGATCAGAGCAAGACCTACAGCGGCTTCAGCAGCAGCTACAGCCATAACGAACACGATAAAGACCTGACCAGTCATAGACTGAAGGTGGTTCGCGAATGCTGCGAGGTTGATGTTACTGCGTTAAGCATCAATTCCAATGACATGAACATAACAATAAGATTCCTGCGAACAAGAACACCTGTCATGCCAATGGCAAAGATGATACCGCTAAGAACAAGATAATGTGCAAGCGTAAGCATCTTTTCCCCCCCCTAATCCTTTTTTTGCGATTACAATCGCGCCTATCATCGCAACGAGGAGCATAATCGACACTACCTCGAATGGAACGATGTATTTTGTAAAAAGGTCTATACCGAACAGCTTAATGTTTCCAAAGTTATTTGGATCATCAATGCCTGTTAGTTTCGCAGTTTTGATTACGTCTGCACCCATGAGAGTCATCATCACCTGAAGGAAGACCACGAATGATACTATCGCTCCAAGGATAACTTTAAACGGCATCTTAATGAAGCCGGTTGACTTAGGGTTCAGAAGCATAACTACGAACATATACAGAACGAGGATTGCTCCCGCATATACCATTACCTGAATAGCCGCAATGAACTCGGCATCAAGCTGAACAAAGATACCAGCTACACAAAAGAATGTGAGCAGCATCCATAGTGCTGAATGTACCGGGTTTTCTCTGGTTATTAACATCAGAGCAGAGACAACCGCAGTAATTCCAAGCACCCAAAAACCTATGTTTGCTAGAATTGCGTTCATTGCTGTACTCCTTCAACAAGTTTCTTTTTAAGGTGCTTATTCTTCCAGTTACCTTCAACGTTATCTTTGTAGTTCTGGGAAAGCGTCTTCATGTTGATAACATAATTGTCTCTTGTGTTATCTACAGTGTTCCACTCCCATCCCATGTGGATAGCGTCTACAGGACAAACTTCCTCACAGTATCCGCAATAGATACATCTTGAAAGGTCAAGTTCGTACTTTCTGATAAGCCTCTCACCTTTAGGACCGCAGTCGGTCTCAATGTGAATACATTCTGAAGGACAAACCTTCTGACAAAGGTAACAGCCCACACACTTTGTGCTGCCGTCTTCATTTGTCTTGATGTATTGAATACCTCTGAATCTATCCTGAATAGGAGTAGCTTCATAAGGGTATTTGTATGTTACAGGCTTTGTAAACATATACCCAAGGGTAATGCTGAGTCCTTTCAGGATTTCTGAAAAGAATATTGTTTCAAATATGTTTCTTCTCATGCTTTCACCCCCCCTAGTTCCTTATCGCATACACAACGATGCTTGTTATAAGCAGGTTGGCAAGTGCGATAGGGATAAGTATTTTCCAGCCAAGGTCCATCAGTTGGTCGTATCTAAGTCTTGGGAGCGTAGCTCTCAACCATAGATAGAAGAACATGAATGCAAAAACCTTGAGCAGGAACCAAACGAGTGGCGGAAGGAAAGGACCTGTATAACCACCCAGAAACAGAATAGCAACCAAGCAGGCCATTACCCACATTGCTGCATACTCACCGAGGAAGAACATAGCAAATCTCATAGATGAATACTCTGTGTGGAAACCGGCTACAATCTCAGTCTCTGCCTCAGGAAGGTCAAAAGGAGCTCTGTTTGTCTCAGCCACCGCTGATATTACAAAAACTATAAACGCTACGAACTGTGGAACTAAGAACCACATCCCCCCCGCCTGTGCATCAGTAATGCTCTTAAGGCTTGTTGAGCCTGCCAGAAGAACCGGACCGATGATAGCGAGTCCCATAGCTGTTTCGTAACTGATCACCTGAGCTGTTGAACGAAGTGAACCAATAGTGGCGTACTTAGAGTTCGATGCCCAACCGGACATAATTATACCGTAAACACCCACTGAAGAGAGTGCCAGGATATAAAGCAGTCCGACGTTGATATCAGTTACATAAGGTTGAACCTCCATACCGAAGATAGTCATCTTGTCGGCAAAAGGTATAACTGCAAAAGCTGCAAGTGCTGGAACCATACCAAGGAAAGGAGCGACATAAAAGACTGGTTTATCAACCATATCAGGAGTCATATCCTCTTTGGTAAAAAGTTTCAGACCATCAGCTAAGGGTTGCAGAAGTCCAAAAGGACCTGTGTGCGTCGGTCCAAGGCGAACCTGCATAGAACCTATGACTTTACGTTCTGCATAGGTCATGTAGGCAACACCAATGAGCGTGCACACAACGATAATCAGTATCTTGATTAGTGTGAATACAATCGCGAGTACCATTCCCCCCCTACCTCTTATCTATAACTTTCATTACTTAATAATTTCCGCTTTTAAGTATCTTCCATTCGAGAAGATATCGGCTGTCTCAACAAAGTCCTCAGGGAGTGATACACAACCCTTTGTCATTTGTTTATTTATCTCAACAACAAACTCACCTGAGAATCCGTCGCCCTTGAGCTTGACCTTGTCATCGTTCTTAAGGTCCATCTCTTTTGCGTCTTCAACACTGACGTCAAGCATCGGAGAACCGTATACTTTAGCCAGATCAGGTGACCATCTTGTGTAAGAACCTGAGTGCAGCCTGAGGCTAGCAGGATAAAGGTAGAACTTGCCGCTTCCAGCTGCTGTTCCAGCCGCCTTTGCCAATTCTGTTTTGAAAACAGATGGGTAAGCAACCGTACCGCCGTCCCACTCGACATCCGCGTAAAGTTTCACCTCTTTCTCAATGAGCTTTCTAACTGCATATGCATCAGTCGGAAGCTCTGCACCGAGCCCTTTAGCCAGACCGGCGATGATTTCTGCATCAGAAACCACACCCTTGTCTACAGCTTTGCTTACGAGCTGAACTCTTCCTTCAAGGTTAGTGAAAGAACCGCTCTTCTCAGCAAATGTAGCCACTGGAACGTAGACATTTGCGAGTTTTGCAGTGTCGCTCATAAAAGGATCAGTAACCATGAACAGCTCAAGCTTGCTGAGTGCTCCCGTAAGCTTGCTCCAGCCGGTTCTTACGGCGATGTTCTCACCGAAAGATACAACTGCTTTAAACTTACCGGATTCTACACCCTTAGCGAAATCTTCAGGAGCGTTAACACCAAAGCCCATATCAACGATACCGACTGAGTTGTTTTTAGCTTTAGCAGGAACAAGTTTTACCTTGCTGCATGCTTTCTGAATTTCCTGAGCGATATAAGCATCTGCGAGGTTAGCAGGATCAAAAACTACTACCGGATTCTCAGCATCTATAAGACGCTTAGCATCAGCAGTTAATTCGTTGTCCGCTCCACCAAAAGCAGCGCAGAATTTCTCCATCATCGCAGAGAGTTCATCAGGGTTACCCTTAACAAACTTTGTTGTCACTCTCTTGAGTGCTGTCTCGCTAGGATAGAAAGTTATCAGTGATGATCCCTCTCTTCTAGCTGCGACTCTCACTGCGAGTCCGAGAATTGGATTGGATTCTGTAACGTTAATGTTAAGAACTGCGATAGCATCACTGTTTTCAACATCTTCGTAAGTAGCACCCGGCATAACAGCATCTGTCTCAGTAGAGAAGATGTTCTTAGTGCCGATTGTGTCAGCGAGTTTCTTAGCGAGGAAAGCCTCCTCGTTAGTTACTCTCGGTGAAACAACTATTGCTACGTTGTCGGCGTTCATAGCTTTAAGCTTCTCAGCCGCGTACTCAACAGCTTCAGCAACAGAAGCTTTTTTAGCCTCGCCGCCGACTGTTATCTGAGCTTCAGTCTCACGCTTTACGCTGTTCATAAAGTCGAAACCGAAACGTCCTTTAGCACACATGTATCCGTGGTTAACACCCTCTTCAGGCATTTCATTCATACGGAATACTTCGTTACCTTCGTAGTCGATACTAACAGTACAACCGCAAGAGCAAAGACCGCAAACTGTCTTTTCGCTCTCAAGATTCCAAGGTCTGTTCTTGAACAGATAGACCCTGTTGTTAAGTGAGCCGACCGGGCAAACGCTGATACACTGTCCGCAATATTCGCAATTCCAAGGCTGCTCAAATGATGTACCAATCAGAGTATCTGTACCTCTGTTGAGGAAACTGATCGCCTGAATGTTTACAACCTCGTCACATATACGAACACAACGTCCGCAAAGAACACATCTGTCTATATCCCTCTCAATGAAAGGGTTAGTGTGGTCAACAGGAGTGTCGTTAGGGACAGCGTCGAAACGAACTTTTGTAACACCAACTTCATATGTAAGGTCTTGCAGAGTACACTCACCACCTTTATCGCAGACCGGACAGTCAAGCGGGTGGTTGATCAGAAGCAGCTCTATGGCTGTCTTACGCACTCTGGAGAGCTTTTCAGATTCAGTTATAATTTCCATTTTGTCGGTAACAGGCGTTGTACATGCAGCCTGAAGCTTTGGCATGCCAACCTGCTCTACAAGACAAACCCTGCAAGCACCGAAGGGATTCAGCCTAGAGTCGTGACATAGCACAGGTATGTGAACTCCGGCCTCCTTTGCGGCGTCGAGGATTGTAGTGCCCTGTGGAACCTCTACCTCTTTTCCGTTTATCTTTACAGTAAGCATACTGAAATTCTCCTCGGTCCTAATCTATCGCGTTAAATGGACAGTTCACGATACACTCGCGACACTTAACGCATTTTTCGTTGTCGATAATTGCAAATTCCTTCTTCTCCCAGTAGATAGCATCAACTGGACAAGCTTTCTTACAAAGACCGCATTTCTTACACCTTTCATTGATAACCACGAACTCGATAAGCTCCGAGCACTCTCTAGCAGGACACTTCTTATCAAAAATATGAGCTTCATATTCATCTCTGAAGTATTTGATAGTTGTAAGTACAGGGTTAGGAGCAGTCTGTCCGAGACCACAAAGTGATGACGTCTTAATATCCTCTCCGATCTTCAGGAGAAGTTCGATGTCGCCCTCACGACCTTTACCGGTTGTGATTCTGTCAAGGATATCAAGCATCGTTTTAGTACCGATACGGCATGGAATACACTTACCGCATGACTCTCTCTGTGTGAATGTAAGGAAGAACTGTGCAACGTTAACCATACAGTTCGTCTCATCCATAACAACAACACCGCCTGAGCCCATCATAGCTCCGGCTGCGATAAGCGAGTCGTAATCGATAGGTGTTTCAAGGTGATCAGGAGTAAGGCAACCACCGGATGGTCCACCAAGCTGAACAGCCTTGAATTTTCTCTTTTTAGGGATACCGCCACCAACGTCGTAAATCAGTTCGCGTACTGTAATTCCCATAGGAACTTCAACAAGTCCAGAAGACTTAATCTTTCCTGAGAGAGCAAAAATCTTAGTACCTTTAGATTTCTCTGTACCGATATTTGCATACCACTCTGAGCCTTTAAGGATAATACTTGGAAGGTTAGCAAAAGTCTCAACGTTGTTAACGTTAGACGGCTTGTTCCAAAGTCCTTTAATAGCAGGAAAAGGAGGTCTTGGTCTCGGCATTCCTCTTTCGCCTTCGATAGATGCGATAAGAGCTGTCTCTTCACCACAAACGAAAGCACCGGCACCGGCCTTAAGCTTAAGTTTGAAGTTATAGTCAGAACCGAAAACGCCTTTACCGAGGTAACCGGCTTCTTCAGCATCTTTAATAGCTTTTATTACTCTTTCGATAGCGAGCGGATACTCTGCACGGCAGTAAATGTAACCTTCGTCACAGCCGATTGCGTATCCTGCTATAAGCATACCTTCTATAACTGCGTGCGGGTTACCCTCAATAATGGAACGATCCATGAAAGCTCCTGGGTCCCCCCCCTCATCCGCGTTACAGATAAGATATTTGTGATCATCTGTTTTAGCTCCACGACAAAAAGTCCACTTAAGACCTGTAGGGAAACCACCGCCCCCCCCACGACCGCGAAGTCCAGACGCTTTTACTTCCTCGATAACCTCTTCAGGCTTCATAGTGAGAGCTTTTTTGATAGCCTCATAGCCACCGTGCTTCACATAGTCGGGAAGGTCCTCAGGGTCAACACGACCGCAGTCAGCGAGGACATAACGTTTTTGTTTATCATAGAACTGGAAGTAATCTTTCTTAGCAGCCCACTTCTCTACGATATTACCGTTGATAAGGTGATCCTCTACGATAGTAGGGACCATCTCAGCAGTAACATGCTCGTAAGTGGTTGCTTTCTCTTGACCGGGAATGTAAACGTCGATAAGCACGTCACGTGCACAAAGACCCCCCCTGCAACCGGTCTGCTTAGCTTCACAGTTTCTTTCTTTTGATTCAGCATTGTAGAGACCATGTTTGGTGAACTCTTCATCAAAAGCCACCATGACCTCTTTCGCACCTGAGGCAACCCCCCCGGCGGTTCCCATACAGACGTGAACTTCAATGTGATCTACTTTATACTCGTTCATAACCTACACCTCATCTTCTGGAAGGCTTGCGTAATCCTTAAAGATTTTTCTCGCATCCTCAGGCTTAAGGTTACCGTATGTACTGTTGTTAATCATGATAACAGGAGCCATTCCGCAAGCACCGATGCAAGACACTTCTTCCAAAGTGAACTTTAGATCAGGACTTGTTTCACCGTCCTTTATACCGAATTCCTCTCCGACAATCTCAGTGATACGACCTGAACCCTGAACGTGGCAAGCAGTTCCTCTGCAAACCCTAATGATATATTTACCTCTAGGTTTTGTATAGAACTGTGCATAGAAGGTTATTACGCCGTAAATCTGATGCGGAGACATATTCATGTCATCAGCAATCCTTTCAACCAGCTCAGGGAAGAGATATCCGTATGCTTCCTGTGTCTCCTGAAGGACTGGGATAGTAGCTCCCGGCCAATCCTGATACTTAGCACATATCTCATCACACATAGTGGGATCAAATTCTTGCTGCTCTTCAGTTTCTACTACTTCATTTTCTGCCATATCCGCTTCCCCCCCTACCTGTCGATTTCGCCGAGTACAACGTCATTTGTACCGATGATTGCAACAAGGTCAGCTAACATATGCCCTTTGGCCATTTTATTGACAACACCCAGGTTAACATAAGAAGGAGATCTGATCTTCATACGATAAGGTCTCTCTTCGCCTTCGCTCACCAGATAGAAACCAAGCTCGCCTTTAGGAGCTTCGATACCTTGATAAGTTTCACCCTTTGGCGGCTTGAAACCTTTAGATACGATATAGAATCTTCTGATAAGTGCTTCCATACGTTCATAAACATCTTCATGAGACGGAAGTGCAACTCTAGGGTCATCAGTCATTACTGAGCCTTCAGCAGGAATCTGCTCAAGAGCCTGCTCGAGTATCTTGTTAGACTCGCGCATCTCTTTTATTCTTACTTTATATCTAGCGTATGTATCGCCAGCTTCTTCTACAGGGATTTCCCACTCGAATCTGTCATAGATTCCGTATGGTTCATCTCTTCTGAGGTCGAAGTCCACACCTGAACCTCTCATAAGAGGACCTGATGTACCATAGACCATTGTATCTTCTGCGGAAAGTATACCGATATCGATCGTACGTCCCATCCAGATTCTGTTTTTAGTAAGAAGGTTTTCGTATTCATCAACGCACTTGTCGAATCTGCTTACGAAATCTGCAAGTCTTACAAAGAAATCTTCAGGCATGTCGTCTCTGAGTCCGCCGATTCTGATCCAGGAAGATGTCATCCTCTGACCTGTAGCAACCTCGAACATGTCGAGGATCTCTTCACGCTCACGGAAAGCATAAAGGAAAACAGTCATAGCACCTATATCAAGAGCGTGTGTCGCGATCCATACAAGGTGGGATGCTACTCTGGACATCTCTGCGAGTATAACGCGGAGATATTCAGCCCTTTCCGGGATTTCAAGATCAAAGAACTTTTCCACTGCGAGACAATATGCAAGGTTATTTGAAAGAGGTGATAAGTAGTCTAGCCTGTCTGTAAGAGGAATCGTTTGATGATATGTTCTGTTCTCTGCGAGTTTTTCAGTTCCTCTGTGGAGGAAACCCACGTCAGGGTCAACATTGACGATAGTCTCACCGTCAAGGTCAACAACAAGTCTCAAAACACCGTGTGTACTGGGGGGGTGCTGAGGCCCCCCCATGTTTACGGTTACTACTTCGGATACGTTTTCTGTTCTACCCATATTTCAGCCCCCCCTACCTTGAAAACTTAAGTCCGAGACCCTGTTCATCAGCATTATTGAACCAGGTTCTCTCCTTAAGTGGAAAGTCTTTTCTGAGAGGGTGTCCATCGAAGAATTCCGGCAGAAGTACTCTTCTGAGATCCGGGTGTCCTTCAAAAATAACACCGACAAGGTCATACTGCTCCCTCTCCATCAGATTGGCACCTGCCCATATATCTGTGAGGGTCGGGAACTTATTGTCTTCGTCTGCAACCTTAACAAAGACCCTAAGTTTATTCGCGATAGAGAAGAGATTTGTTGTTATCTCAAACTTATTGCGTTTCTTAGGCCAGTGTGTTGCAACAACGTCGACCATATACATGAAGGAAAACTCTTCTTTGAGAGCTTTCATAACTTCCTTATAAACGGAAGCGTCCTTCACTTTTATGAAGTTGCACTTATACTCTGTGTAGCTGTTAAGCTGCTCAGGGAACTGTGCGTCCAGCTTTGCTGTAAGTTGTTCAAATGTAATCATAGTTTTACCCCCCCTTATTTCCTGAGTACTTTTTCAGTCATAATCTTAGACTGAAGAGCTACGATTGCATCATACAGCGCTTCTGGTCTCGGAGGGCATCCCGGAACATAAAAGTCGACCGGAACGATCTCGTCTACACCCTGAACTGTAGAGTAAGTGTCATAGATACCACCACTGGTAGCACAGCTACCCATAGCGATAACCCACTTTGGCTCTGGCATCTGAAGATATACTTTTCTGACAACAGGAGCCATCTTCCTTGTTACCGTACCGGCTACGATCATGACATCTGACTGTCTTGGTGTAGCACGGAAAATAATACCCATACGGTCGAAGTCATACTTCGCAGCACCGCAGGCCATCATTTCGATAGCACAGCAGGCCAGACCAAAGGTCATAGGCCACAAAGAGGATTTTCTACAATAGTTGATTACGTTATCAACAGTTGTAGTCAATACATTTTCTGGTAATTTACCATCGATCAAGCCCATTCTAACGCTCCTTTTTGCCAAGCATAAAAATAGCCAAAGACAAGTATTACGATGAATAGAATCATCTCAATGAGTCCAAAAAGGCCAATCATGTCAAACGCGACGGCCCACGGAAACAGGAATACTGTCTCCACATCAAAAATCACGAACAGCATTGCGATAATGTAAAATCTTACATTTAAACGCTTTCTGTTCTCGTCGAGTACAGGCATACCGCACTCATAAACACTAAACTTAACTTTCTCGTATTTCTTAGGTCTTACGATTGCTCCGGCGAACATAACGATCACACCGAGAGCACCAGCGATCAAAAGAAATAGCACTATAGGCAAATATCCACTCATACATCACCTCTGTATTTTGTATACAGTATGCAGTATCTATCACGAACACAGCAAGGGTGTCAACAAGAAACATCGTTTTAGGATTAAAACTTTTCTTGCTCAACCACCCTTATTTCACAACTAATTAAGTAAGCAGACGTTCAAAAAGAATACTATAATTTAAGTCTTTTTATAAGTTCCCTCATATCAGTCGGCATTATAGAATCGTATGTTACCATCTCGTCTGTGAATGGGTTTAAAAACGACAATCTGTGAGAATGCAACGCCTGTCTGGCGATTGGCAACTTCAAAGACTGCTTGTTTCCATAGACCTCATCCCCCCCTGCCAGCGGATGACCTGCATGGCTCATATGTACTCTTATCTGATGAGTTCGTCCAGTATAAATTCTTATCTCGGCAAGAAAAGAAGTATCACTTCGTTTTAAAACAGTTATTTCACTTTTCGCGTAACGCCCGTCTTCACGGACACACATCTTCTTTCTATCCTTCCTGTGCCGCCCTATAGGTTCTTCAATAAAAAAAATGATCTTTTTTCGGATTTCCCCCCCAGCAGATTGCCAGATATCTTTTGTCGATTTCTCTCTCCGCAAAGATCGTTGAGAGCTTCTCACGTGCATTTCTGTTCTTGGCAATAAGCATAATGCCCGAGGTGTCCTTATCCAGCCTATGCACTATCCCCCCCGGCCTCAGGTCATTTTCGTCTGATATATCAAACTCGGCAAGCATGGCATTGACTATAGTATCCTCTGCATGCCCGGGAGCGGGGGGGTGCACTGTAATCCCGGCAGGCTTGTCTATAACGGCATAGTCCGCGCAGTCGTAAATTATATTGATATCCATTTTAACAGGGGGGGTTAAATCCGGCACTTCCTCTTTGGGTACTTCTATATATATGTAGTCACCCTGCTTAACTTTGTATTTTTTCTGTTTTAAGACACCGTTTACAGTTACACGTCCGTCTGTCACAAGGCGTTCGGCGAACGAACGGGTAATGTCACTATTGTCCGCAATAAAAGCATCCAATCTGCCCCCCCCGTCTGCTTCCGCTGTTAATTTAACAGTCCTTTCTATTTCACTCATTTGTATGATCTTTAACCGAGCTATTCTTTATCATCTGCACCCTCTCCTTTGTGGACGGATGGCTTGATATGTAAGTTAAAATCTTACTCTCCCCCCCTCCACCGTTGATATTGCTGAGTCTGGTGAGCATATTTGCAAAATGCACTTCTTCTATCCCCCCCTGAGCTTTCAGCATATCCACGGCAAACCTGTCCGCTTCTTTCTCGAATACTTTTGAATATTTTGATTCTACTAGCAGAGTCGGAATACCTATTGTCAGAGAAGAAATATCCCCCCCTGTAAAGGCGATGGCAACAGCCGACACCACTGAACTTTGCAGAACTGTCCTCACACCATGCCTTCTGACCACGTGCCCCCCCAGTTCGTGAGCAAGGACAGAGACTACCTCTTCGTGCTCCTCGGCTATCTCTATTAACTGATCAGTGACAATGACAGCACCGTCAGGCAGGGCAAGAGCATTTGCTCCTAATTCTCCGCCGTCACGAAAAAGAAGCCTATATCTGAACCCTTCGGGTAAATCTTTCAGAAGTCTGTTAAACGAATCCACCAACTCTTTCTGTTTCTGTTCGTCTACTGACGTAGCCCCCCCCAGAAGATACTTATCCAATGTTTCCAGAGTATGCCCTGCGATAAGGATATTTGTCTCTGTCGGGAGCAGAAACGCCACCTTCTCGGCAAAAAACGGAACACCGTAAATCACCACAGTATAACAAAACACCACCACGAACACTAACGAGAAGGCAACATACCGCCACTTGCTCTCCAGCTTATGAACCAGTCTGCCGGACTTATCCATATCATGCCCCCCCGACAGCATAGCATCCACAGCTTCATTATCGTTTGTCTCAAAAGAAGCTCCGTCAGACAGTGTAAAGTGTCTCGGGTTATCCCCCCCTATTCGCTTGCTTATATCTATATCCGACAAACGGCACTCAGTCTCCATGCTCTCGCCTATGAAGAACTGCAGCATACCGCCCGCCTGCCTGACAGTCATTTCCTGTCTGCCTGAATCTCTGCCGTTGTAATAATAGCCTTTAATAACCATCATAACCCTAAATCCACATCAAAAAAAATCACCAAACTCTTCACTGAATGCGTCAACCTCTTCCCTTTCGGCACTTATAAAACTCTCAAGGTCTCTATTGGTGGTGATCGCCAGATGCTCTATTCGATATCTATACGCCCTTACGATTGCCCAGGGTGCTAACAGACCTAAGGAGATTGCCACGGCGATATAATTAGTCACCAGAATCATTGTGTAGCGGCCTATCTTCATACTGCTTCTGAAACTGATCTCTCTCAGCTTTAGACAGTCATAGATATAATTTGCCTGAGATACTACTAAAAAAACTGTATGCCAGAAGGAAGCCGAAAAGCCCCCCCAACGCCATCATAACAAGCGGCAGCACCATTGCCACCTCGGGAACAGAAATAACAGCCCCCCAGCCCCCCCTACTGTCACGCCGACAAGGAGTCCCGTCCCTATTACTAATGCCACGGCAACGCCATAGATAATATAAAACTGCACTACTCTGCCCGTAAACTGAAAATGCTGAGTTCCATACCTGCTACGCTCTATCACATGTTTTTTCATTCGAAATATATAATACGGGACTAAAAGCCCAAAGCTAAAAGACGTGATGATACCGAAGACGACAAAGGTAATGAACGTCTCCTTATAAGAAGCACTGTAGTTAAACCTTAAATTTCTGTAGCTTGAGTTAACGGCATTAAATTTCAGAGACTTATTTATTATCACGGGGGGGGCAATACACACGAACACCAGCAGAATCAATCCGCCCACAATAGGGGGGGTAAAATTTGATATGCCCAGCCACACTATATACATTACTAAGACGATAATACGCCCCCCCACAAGAATCCTTTTCGGGTCAGCATGATACTCAAAGCTTGAGCCTGCAAGAGCTGTGCTCCCATAGAAATACCTCTTACGCCTTACCTTCGCCCATGCCGAATAAACCCCCCCCAGCGTAACAATACTTAAGAGGACATTAACAATCCATATCCTGAAATACTCACCCGCCTTACCTGAGAAAACAATAGGGTAAATCTCCTCCCTGTTCATCTCCGTTCCCGCCGCAACCGACTCGCTCATAATCAACCTCTGAATAAAGTATGCCCCCCCTTCACACGGCATTAAAACATATTGACATGTAAAATTCTAGCTGTTATAAAGCTCGACCACCTTTGTTGCGTGCACCTATAAGTACGTGACTGTATAAAACCGTAAGGGAGGAAAAATGAAGACTTACGAAACCGTATTCATCGTCCGTCCTGACCTTGCTCAAGAAGATCTCGATAAAGAACTCGAGTTCTACAAAAACAACATTGAGCAGCATGGCGGAAAGATTATCAAAGTTGAGCCTTGGGGGGGCAAACAGACAATGGCTTATGACATTGAAAACTTCAGAGAAGGCGTTTACTTTCTCATCCAGTTCGAAGCAGAAACTGACTACCACAAAGAGCTTGAGCTCAGATACCGTTACAACGAAAATGTAATGAGATCTGTTGTAGTTGCTATCGATGAGAAGAAATTTAAACTCAACCCAAAGAGAGACACATCAGGTCCTAAACGTTATGGTAAAAAACCTGGCGGCACAAGAAGACCTAGGGAAGATGCAGAGAAATCTGAAACAACAGAGGCTACACCAGCACCGGCAGAAGAAGCTGCACCAGCTCCTGCTCCTGAGGCTGCTCCTGCTCCGGCAGAAGCTAAGGCTGAGCCCGCAGTTGAAACAAAAGAAGAAGAGGCTGAAAAGTCAGCTGAGTAAACCTCTTCTCGGGAGTATCTTATGGGTTTTCTGAATAAAGTAGTACTATTAGGTAATGTGACACGTCAGCCAGAGGTTAGATATATCCCTGGTAAAGATTTGCCTGTTGCTAAATTTGGTCTCGCAGTAAACAGAAAAACAAAAGACAGAGAAGAAACCTGTTTTATCGACATAGTAACCTTCGGCAGACCGCCGAAATGTGTGGCGAGTACGTCACAAAAGGGATGCCGATACTTATAGAAGGCAGGCTTTCATACAATACCTGGGAACAGGAAGGCCAGAAAAGAAGCAAACACGAGGTGGTGGCCGAGAATATTCAGTTCGTCTCACGCAGAGACGACAGAACAGGCTCCGGTAACAGCTCTTTTCAGGAACCGTCTACAGCAGGTAGCATTGACGAAGACGACATACCATTCTAGGAGGATTTGATGGCAGTTGTAAAAAGAAGATTTCAGCGCAGAAAGGTTTGTAGATTCTGCACAGAAACAATAGATATCGATTACAAAGATGTAAAACTGCTCAGACAGTTTGTTACAGAGCGTGGCAAGATTATGCCTCGCAGGCTTACAGGAACATGTGCTAAGCATCAGCGTCAGCTTGCTACAGCAGTGAAGACAGCAAGAATTATTGCTCTTCTTCCATTTAGCCTTACTAAGTAAATAACACTAAGGGGGGGGAGCGAAAGCTCCCCCCCTTTTTTTTCCTTTAGGATGTTAAAATGCCAATAGCACTTTACCCTCTCCTTTCGATCCTGCTATATGCTTCTAATGCATTCATACCGCAGATAGGGATAGTAGCGTCTGTATTCAGCCCACTTGTTCTCATGCTGTATTTCGCACACCCCCCCGAACGTGCCAGACATTACGATATTTTTCTGGTCTTGCTGATCGTAGGACTAGCTGTCTTTAATCATATACTCACGGGTTTTTATCTGGTTTCTATAGTATTCACGGCATTTTTCGTAAGGTTCTGCAACAGAAATGACCTCCACAGAAGCTGGCTGCCCGTAACAGGTGCGGCGGCTCTTTCGTTTGTTGTCATATTCATTGCGATATTCGGTATAAGCACATACCGTACGGAGCTTATTGAATTCACAAGCAATGCACTCACGACATTCATGAAAGCCGCAAAAGAGGTCAACGCCCCCCCTATGGTTCAGTCGCCGTATTTCACTCAGATAGAGAATAATAAAGAGCAGACCGCACTTTCACTTGTTTTGATGTTCCCTGCTTTTAATTATATATATGTAGCTTTAGCGGCTTTTGTTTCTATGAACCTGTTTGCCAAGATCAAAAAAAAGTCCCCCCCATAGTACCTTTCAGAATGCCGGACAATCTGGTGTGGATTCTCATCGCATCTTTTGGGCTTATCTTCATGCTTCATTATACGTAAGATTTGCAGGAGTTAACCTCGCTATAATATTCCTGACGCTCTATGCCTTTCAGGGATTTGAAATTATCCTATTCTGGATGAATAAATTTAAAATAATCCCTTTAATAAAGGCTGTAATTTTTATATTTATTTTTTTCAGAACCACCAATTATACTCATTATCTCATTGATAGGTCTGTTCAGTGTCTGGTTTAATTTCTACGGCAAACCGCCTAAAGAGGAGCAGGAGCAATCAGAGTAACAAAAGTCTTTGCGACCAAAGTTTCGATAGCCACAGCGTTCATCCTTGCAGTGACCAAGGCAGGGATAGGTATATCCACAGGCTCTCTGGCTGTCCTCTCATCCGCATTCGACTCTATACTCGATATAGTATCCTCCAGCATAAACTACTTCGCAGTCAAAGTCTCTGAACAGCCGCCCGACGAAAGGCATCCTTACGGACACGCAAAGTTCGAACCGCTTGCCGCTCAGATACAGTCATTCCTCATACTCTTCTCAGGTATTTACATCTTCTACAAGGCTTATACGAACGCCGAAGAGAATGTTGTGATTACTGAGCTTAGCATCAACATATGGGTGATGGTCTTCTCCATAGTTGCCACATTCTTTCTCGTTATCTTCCTTCGTCACGTGGCTAAAACTGAGAAGTCTGCCGTCATAGAAGCGGACAGCCTGCATTACGAAATCGACCTGTTAACAAACGGCGGTGTACTTGTTGCACTGCTTGCTATCAAATATACCGGCTACCATCTGATAGACTCTCTTGTCAGTGCTCTCATTGCAGTATATATTATATTTTCGGCAGTGAAACTCAACCTCACAGTGACCAAAGAACTGTTAGACGAAGCCATGCCGGATGAAGAACTTAATATGATCTACGAAATACTTAAGAGCCATAGCCATGAGATTGTGGATATTCATAACTTACGCACCAGAAAAGCGGGAGTTAAAAGATTCGTGGACATGCATCTTGTCCTATGGGAAGGGGGGGCTTCACTGAAAGAAGCAAACACCCTCAGACGGGATATCGAAAACAGAATAAAAGACAGTATCCCCCCCGATACTGATGTGCATTTATATATAGAGCCGTGCAAGGCAGACAGATGCGACAAATGCGACGTCTGTGACTGACGGCGATTAAATACAGGAGTGGAAAATGAGCCTTTTTATGGAAAACCTGATATCCGATAGACTCGGCGGAAAGATGTTTGGTAAAGACACCACCATCTACAAATTTGAGAAAATCAAAAGAGCGAAAAGAGCTGCCATGCAAGCTAATCCGGACATGGAGCTTATTGATATGGGCGTTGGCGAACCTGACGCAATGGCACACGGGGGGGAAGTTGTTAAAGTTCTCCAGATCGAATCTGAAAAACGTGAAAACAGATTCTATTCCGACAACGGTATAGCTGAGTTTCAGGAAGCCGCTGCCGTGTATATGAAGAAACGCTTCGGTGTAGAGATGGACGCTGCGACACAGATTAACCACTGTATCGGTTCAAAACCTGCGCTGGCACTTTTTCCTATAGCACTCATCAACCCCCCGGCGACATAGCACTCATGACAGTCCCCCCCGGCTACCCAGTTTCAGGAACAACAACAAAATACCTCGGCGGCGAAGTTTACAACATCCCTCTCCTCAAAGAGAATAACTTCCTCCCTGACCTTGACAGCATCCCTGAGGATGTCTGTAAAAAAAAGCGAAATTCCTTTACCTGAACTACCCTAACAACCCGACAGGCGTTCTCGCTCCTAAGGAATTCTACGAGAAGGTCGTAGAATTCGCCAAAAAGAATGACGTTATGGTTGTTTCAGATGCAGCATACATCGAACTTACTTATGGTGAAGAGCCTATATCATTCCTCTCCGTTGAAGGGGGGGCTATGGATGTCGGTATAGAGATTCACTCCCTCTCCAAATCATACAACATGACAGGCTGGAGAATAGGGTTTGTATGCGGTAACGCACACATGGTGAAAGCATTCGCAACCGTTAAAGACAACAATGATTCAGGTCAGTACATCCCTATCCAGAAGGCTGCTTGTTACTGTCTTGAACACCCTGAGCTCATCGAGCCGACAAAAAAGAAATACTCCCGCAGACTTAATATGCTGGCTAACGTACTTCGTAAGCACGGCTTTGATGTTGAAGAGCCTAAAGGGACTTTCTACCTCTATTTCGGTATCCCGAAAGCTACACAGTCAGGTCGTGAGTTCAAATCAGGTGAGGAATTCTGTGACTATCTCATCAGAGAAAAACTCATATCCTCTGTACCTTGGGACGATGCAGGAAACTTCATCCGTTTCAGTGCAACTTTCGTGGCTGACACTGTCGAAGAGGAAGAAAGAATCGCTAAGATTATCGATGAGCGTCTCTCCTCCGAAACATTCATATTTTAGTAGGTCTGCACCGGTCGGTCAGCACCGACAGGCTTGTTATGAGTTAACGCAATATACTCCCAAGCTATGCGCTCACGCTGTTCGCCTGATATAAAAACTAATAATGCCGACTCGAAAGGGTCGGCTTTTGTCGTTAAGCACTGGTCGGTCAGCACCGACAGGCATATCATAAGCTGATACAATGTACCCCCCCTAAGCTATACAGCTCACGCTGTTCGCCTGATATAAAAAAATCACAAAACACTCTCCGTCTTTACATTTCAAAAACAAGTTTCGCTTGATCAATTCCATATAACCCACTCATATAATTAGCACAACAATTGATAACGGTTATCAAATAATATTCAAGCCCAGCCCTGCTTCCACATCTCTCTAAAGAATAATTGCAATCTTCTTTATCTTTCCATAAAGAATACCGCCTCAAAGCATAATAAGATTTCAAATCAATTGATCTGGAGGCAGATAATGGTAAAAATCAGCAGACTAACAACCTTGGTTGTCCTGTTCGCCATCTTAACAACCGTCATAAGTTGTGGCGGAGGCTCAGTATCCTCAAGTGTGGGGGGGACTGAAAAGACAACTACGGTAAAGATTCTACATATGAATGATACACATTCAAACAATGATGCAGACGGGCATGAATTCACATTCAACGGCGTAGCCACAGATGTAGACATGGGCGGTATAGCAAGAGCAGCGGCACTTATAGACCACCTAAAAGACGATGACACTCTCGTCCTTCATGCAGGAGACGCTGTTCAGGGTACTCTCTACTATACTCTTTTCAACGGAGAAGCAGATGCGAAAATCCTCAACACCATGGGGGGGTTTGACGTAATGGTCATAGGTAATCATGAGTTTGATGATGGAGATTCATTCCTCAGCAGCTTTATAGACATGTTGGACTTTCCGGTTATCAGTGCAAATGTAATCCCTGAAAGTACAAACGTTCTTGCAGGTAAGTTTGAACCATACTTTATCAAAGAAGTCAATGGTGCAAAGATAGGTATTATCGGCATCACCATTGCAGGCAAAACTAAAGAATCATCCAACCCAAGCTCGGAAATAACATTTGAAGACGAAGCGGAGACTGTTCAGAAATATGTTGATGAGCTTAAGAAGAAGGGGGGGATCTCAAAAATCGTAGTCCTCAGTCACTATGGATACTCACAGTCTCAGAAGCTCGCAGAAATGGTTACAGACATTGATGTCATCGTTGACGGTGATTCGCATACACTTCTTGGTGATTTCAGCGATGTAGGTATGGAGTCCTCAGGTGATTATCCCACAATGGCGACAAACGCAGACGGCGAGAAAGTCTGTATAGTTCAGGCGTGGGAATACAGTAAAGCCGTCGGTGAGCTAGACGTTACTTTCATAAGCAACCGCATTGACTCGTGTACAGGTAAACCCCCCCACCTTGTTATCTCAGATAACTTCGAGCAAAACGATGCACCAGTATCTGCAAGTGTAAAAACAGCGATTGAAAACATCATTGATAACAATGGTAGCATCGACATTATCGCCGATGCTGAAGCCAAAGCCTCAACTTCTGCCGTGGTTGCAGAATACTCAGGTCAGGTGGACGCTCTCAAACAAAAAGTTATAGGTCAGGCAGGTGAAGACCTCAGACACGGAAGAGTCCCAAATAAACTTCGCGACGGTATAACACTCGCTCTCGGGTCAGAAATAGCTCCGATAGTGGCAAAAGCATTCTATGACCTTAGCAACAGAGCAGACATATGTATCCAAAATGCAGGCGGAGTAAGAATAAACGTACCAACTGGTGACATAACTTACGGAACAGCCTATACTCTACTCCCTTTCGCCAACACTCTTTATGAGATAGACATGTACGGTTCAGAGATCAAACAAGTCCTGGAAGATGCAGTTGAAGCAATCGCACAGGGAAACTCAACAGGTGCTTTCCCATATGCGTATGCACTTAAATATGATGTAGACGCCAGCCAATCGTACGGAAACAGATTCAGCAATCTTGAAATCAAAGATAGAACTACCGGTTTATGGAGCAATTTAGATGACACTACTCTTTATACTGTTGTTACAAACTCTTATATAGCCGGTGGGAAAGACGGCTATGAGACATTCAAGACTGTTCAAAGTGAACGTGGGCAAGGCGTGGATACATATTTAGATTATGCACTCTCTTTTGTGCAATATGTAAAGAACCTTGAGCTTTCGGATACCGATGTTATGCGACTTCCGGCAGCCGATCACCCAATCAAAAGTTATATTGAAGCTGACCTTGCAGGTGATCTTTAATATTCAATCTATTAAGGGCCTAATCATCACTGAGCGGGCCCTTTTTATATTTTATACTATTGATTCTATAAAAGACTTCATGAAGATAGATTTCTGTCATCCGGAGCTTATGCGAAGGATCTGAACTCTCGGATCATTTAATCAGTATCAGACTATTCACTCACTTCGCTCACTCTGAATGACTTGTCATGTTGTTATTCAGCAGTATGTCGATTAAGTCCCGAAGATTTAAGGCTGATAGAGTTCTTTCTCAAGTGTGTTAATAATCAGCTGAATCTCTTTGCTCTCCTGATGTCTCTCCGCAATGCTGTTGACAGCGTGCAGTACAGTGGAGTGGTCACGTCCGCCGAATAGAGAACCGACCTCCTGCAATGACATATTCTGCTTCTCTCTCAGCATATACATAGCTATCTGTCTTGGGAAAGATATGCTCTTTGTACGCTTTTTTTTGAGCGAAGATCAGCCAGCTTAACATTAAAATATTTACAGACAGAATTAACAATCTCGTCGGATGTAATAACTCTGTCCTTCCTGACTATGAATTTTCGAGAGCCTCTTTGGCAAGGTCTATCGTCAGGCTGCGTTTATGGAATGATGCAAAAGCCGAAAGACGCACAAGAGCACCCATTAGCTCCCTAACATTTTCGGTAAGCATATTGTCAGCGATAAAAAGTGCGACCTCACCCGGTAGTTTAAGCCCCCCCATAAATTCCGCACGCTTCATGAGGATTGCAGTCTTCTCCTCAGTGCTAGGCGGCTGTATATCTGCTATCAATCCCCCCCACGAGAAACGGCTTCTCAGCCTCTCTTCCATCTCCGGAAGCTCCGCAGGGGGGGTCTTATCGCTTGTGATGATAATCTGTTTTTGGTTGTCGTAAAGTGCGTTAAATGTATTAAAAAAACTCTTCCGTACTCCTCTGTTTGCCTGAAAGGAACTGAACATCATCAAAAAGAGTACATCTATTGTTCGGTATCTGGTTTGGAACTCATCCATCTTCTTGGTTCTCAGGGAGTTGATCATATCGTTTGTGAAGGTTTCACTAGTGATGTAAAGAACCTTCATCTTCGGAAATTTTTCAAGGACTCTGTTCCCCCCCACCGCATGCATAAGGTGTGTTTTACCCAGACCTGAACCGCCGTATATAAAGAGCGGATTGTACTGCATAAACTGTCCCTCTGATACCGCCTCGCATGCAGAGTATGAAAACTCATTGGAGCTGCCTGCTACAAAGTTTTCAAAAGTATAATCCTTATTCAGACCTGAGCCGTTTTTATGACCATAGACAGGAGCACCCGAAGGCACACTTGCAGTCTCTGAGACGTGGGCTTTTCTCGCACCGCCCACAACAACCTTGACATCCGCATCGATACTGAGAGTCTCGTTAAAGACCTTCTTAATCGCCGTCAGGAATTTGTCGTCGGCCCATTTTTTATAGAACTTATTTGGGGGGGCAGACAGAGTGACCATATCACCACGCAGATCGACTATAGACAGAGGCTCAAGCCATGTCTTAATCTCACTTTCGTCAAGTTCGCTCTGGAGGTTGCTTAAAACCTCTTCCCAAATACTACTTTCATCCATGAGGTGCAAACCTCTCCTTTACTTCGAGTCAACCCAATCTGCAACCGTGTCAGTCGGCTCATCTTATTCGCCTGCTGAGAGGCTAAAACATTCAGCTTGGGGGGGGACGAACAATATAGCAAAATGATATCGGCATGTATAGGTAGAATATTATTTTAAAATATACACAGTCTTAGGTGCGTCGAAAATCTTAGCCGCACGCTTTATGTCTTTCAGACTGATCCCTTTCAAAACGTCTATGTAGTTACCGAAATATTCACTGCCAAGCCCTGCATTCTCAAAGAAACACGCATACCAAGCCTGCTTGGAGTTGGTCTGCGAGTCGATAAGAATCCTGCCCAGCATATAGTTTTTCACCGCTTCAAGCTCTTTCTCACCCAGATCATTTATAAACTCTTTATTCAATTTCTCTATTGTCTCAAGAGCGTCGGGGGGGATATTCTCCTCCGCAAGCCCTATATGAGCGATAAACCTCGCCGCACATATCCTTGACGGATAAGCTGTTCCGACGGAGTATGCATACCCTTTATCCTTACGCAGTACATTGAAATACCTACTGCTCATTCCGCCGCCGAGGATATCAGATATCACCTTGAGAGCAGGATAATCCTTCTCCGCGGCGGCCGGAGCCGTATATCCTACAAACAGCTTTGCCTGCTGAAGGTCGTCGTCTACTTCAACAATCTCTTTATCCTCTGTGATGGCACTGGCGTCACAAACAGCCTCGAAAGGCTTCCCTGCAGGGAGTGCCCCCCCGAAGATTGCTTTTAGTCTTTCCAGTTGTTTATCAGTATATTTACCTGCAACGGCAACAGTAATATTCGCCCCCCCTTGCAGTATCTCTTTTACGTAATTCTCCATATCCTTAACAGTGAGGCTCTCGACACTCTCCAGAGTGCCTTCCGAGTTCATTCCATAAGGGTGAGATTCATATGTACCCGACATAAAGCCCTTGAAAGCCTTGGAATCAGGACTGTCCTCGGATGCCTTGATCCCCCCCTCTTTCTGGAGCTGCTTGTCCTGCTCGAATATCTTTTTATCTATCTTAGGGTTCTTGAGGAGTTCGGCATATCCGTCTATCAGCTTATCGAAATACTCCGACGGGATAGAGAATGTAGTCTCCATGAAATCCGAGCCCACAGAGGCATATATACCGCCACCGTAAAACTCTGTCTGTTTAAGCAGGTCACTCGATTTAACCCATGCAGAGGTAAACAGTGAACCGACACCGTTATTGGCAGGGGGGGTCTCTCTGACCGTACCGCCACGCACGAAAAAGACCACAGATAACGTCTCTGTGTAATCCCTTTTTATCTCAATAAACTTCACACCGTTGTTAAGCAATGATTTACCTCCGGCAAAAGCAGATGTTGCCAGTAATAAAGACAATAATATCAAAACGGCTTTTTTTCATTTTAAGCCTCTTTTTTTAATCTTAGTCACTGATCAGGAAATAACGACCCGACGACCTTCGAGTTTCAGCCTGTCGGCACAGAAAAGACGAACAGCCTCAGGGTAGAGCTTGTGTTCTTCCACAAGTATTCTGGCAGAAAGATCTTCCTCTGTGTCTGTCTGCTCCACAGGGACAACAGACTGGAGGATGATAGCTCCGTGATCCATCTCTTCATCGACAAAATGAACGGTACACCCTGCAAACTTCACTCCATATTCGAGTGCCTGTTTCTGAGCATCCAACCCCCCCTTGAATGAAGGGAGAAGCGACGGGTGGATATTAATGATTCTGTTGCGGAACGCATCCACAAATACAGAAGAAATTATACGCATAAACTGCAAGACATACCAGCTCTACACCATTCTCTTTCAGAATACGCACCAGCTCAGTATCATAAGCCTCACGTCCGTCATAGTCTTTAGGGTTTACAAAGACTGTGTTGAGCCCCCCCTTCTCTGCGGCAAAATCCAATCCTTTAGCATCCGCCTTGTTGCTGATAACGACAGCTATCTCACCGTCGATCTCGCCTGCCTCTACGGATTTATATATGGATATAAAATTACTCCCCCCCCTTCCGGAGAGCAATACTGCTATCTTTTTCAATTTATCCCCCCCTCGATCTCAACTTCGCCTGAGTCAGTCACAGAACCGATGATACACGCATCCTCTATGAGACTCATGCATCTCTCCGCCTCGGTCTGTTCCATCACGATTATAAAGCCTATCCCCCCCATGTTAAACACACGGTACAGCTCTTTCTCTTCTATACCTGATTTCTCCAGTATAAACTTATAAAGCCCGGGTGTAGGGAAAGCATCCGGATTTATCTTTACACCTGCCCCCCCTTCAGGGAGCACTCTCGGGATATTATCGTAAAAGCCGCCGCCTGTGATATGTACCATACCTTTTATGTCGACCCCCCCTTCCTCGATTAGCTTCATCACCTGCGGAACATATATTCTGGTTGGTTCAAGCAGAGCGTCTTTGAGGAGTGTATCCCCCCCAAACAGAACATCGTCAGCTTTCATCCCCCCCAGATTTTCAAAAAAAAGTTTCCTAGCGAGTGAGTATCCGTTGCTGTGCAGTCCGCTTGACGGCAGACCAACGAGCACGTCCCCCCCTTTGGATATCCTTTCACCTGTTATCGCCTTAGGTTTATCGAGTATACCCACGGCAAAACCTGCAAGATCAAAATCCTCTCCTGAATACATCCCGGGCATTTCTGCCGTTTCACCGCCGACAAGCGGTGAGCCTGCCTGCCTGCAGCCCTCTGCTATCCCTTCGACAACTCTGCTCATCTTCTCGGAGCTGAGCTTGCCTGTCGCCATATAATCCAGAAAGAACAAAGGTTTCGCACCTGTCACAATTATATCGTTTACACACATGGCGACCAGATCGATCCCCCCCACTGTGTCCAGTTTATCCGTGTCTATAGCTACTTTCAGTTTTGTACCCACACCGTCTGTCCCTGAAACAAGAACAGGTTCCTGCATATCCTTAGCCGCCGATATATCAAAAAAATCCTGCGAAACCGCCGATACTGCCGAGTACATTTTTGTTATAGGTGGACTCCACCGTCTTTTTTTTATAACAGAGACAAATCTGTTACCTTCGTCGATGTCCACTCCGCTGTTTTTATAATCAAGTCTGTTTTCAGACACATATCACCTCTATTATTCTTTATCGCCTTTTACAAGCCTGTCTATCTCTGCTTTGATCGCTCTTTCGAGAATACCCGGAAGTTCCTCTTTCAGTATGGCTGATATCTTATCAGCTAAGACCTCTTTCACCGTCTCACGGAGCATATCCTCGTCTATGGATTCTTCTATAGCTCCTGCCATGACATCGTCAGGAACTACCTCATCAGCGTCACCTTCCAGTTCGTTCAGCAGGTCTGTATCCATATCATCGTCAGGCGGTAAATCTATCTCGTCATCTATACAGTCGAGACACTCTTCGGCATCATCTAAAACATCTTCAATATCTTCATCACTCGTAAGCAGATCCTCATCCGTTTCATTTATACTGTCCAGAAGATTATCAAACTCGTCCTCATCCTCATCAGGTTCAGGGTCTTCTATGAGCAGATTGATATCTTCGTCCTCTTCAGGCGAAACAGGTTCAGGCTCTTTATCCAGTTGTTCTTCATCCACCTGCTCCAGCCCGGCAAAAGGGTCGTCAGACATAAGATCATCAGCCGTTTCTGCTGTTTGGGTCTGATCAGCCGCCTCTGTTAAACTCTCAAGATCATCCTCCGCAATCTCTTCTGCGGTTTCATCTGCCTCTGTTTCAGGTTCGGCTCTACAGCTCTTCATCTTCAACGGCAATATCCTCCAGCTCATTTAAGAGCTCGTCTGATTCCTGCTCGGCATCCTCTTCTTCCACTTCTTCTGCCTCGCTTGCGAGTATCTCATCTATGCTCATACCCACAGCAGGTGTTGTGGGAAGCCCTTTGAGCATATCCTCAAGTTCTTCATCTATTTCGTCGTCGTCAACAACGTCGCTCAGAATGTCTTCGATATCTTCAGGTTCATCGGTTTCTGTCTCTATTTCATCGGCAGGCTCTTCTATATCAGGCTCTTGTGTTTCATCCTCAAGCTCTGCAAGCAGGCTCTCAGCCGTCGCCTCAACATCATCCACTGCTGTATCATCTTCAATCTGCTCATCCGATGGTTCTTCTTCCGCAAAAATGTTTTCGACATCAATCTCAGGAGTGCCAACCGGTTCTGTCTCTTCCGGAACGCTCATATCTGCCGAACCCACCTCGGCAAGAAGATCATCTATCGACTCTTCCTCGGGAAACTCTATCTCTGCTTCATCTGACGAGGCCGTAAGCTCCGCCAGCAGACTCTCTGCCGTGTCTTCTTCCTCTTCGGAATCGTCTTCAACATCATCAGCCGCTACCTCGTCCTCCTGCTCGTCTGAGACTACAGGGTCTGCCAGTTCATTGAGTAAATCTGCGGCATCGTCCGCCAAAGATGGTTCTTCCTCAGGTTCAGGCTCATCAGGGGGGGTCACGTCCTCTTCGACTATTTCATCAGCCAGTTCTTCTATGTCTATCCCTTCGATATCAGGGATCTCTTCTGTAATACCATCCTCTGTTTCCGGTTCATCCTCTTCGGATTCATCTTCAAACTCAGGTATATCTATCTCTAATTCTTCTTCGGTCTCTTCAGGCATGATATCGTTCAGTTCTGTTTCGGTGAGTATGTCCTCTTCCGACTCTTCCTCTATCACCAGCTCAGGCTCTTCTTCTGTTATCTCTTCTTCTATTAACGTATCTTCTTCTGCCTGCTCTTTTGCCTCTTCCGTCAATTCCTCAGGTAAAGCCTCTTCTATCTCTTCGCTAACCTCTTCAACAGGGTCGGCTTCTTCTATGTCTTCTGAGACGTCTTCTGTCTCTTCATCTTCCTGAATATCTTCATCTTCTACGTCTTCATCAGAAATCTCGTCCGAAGCATCCACAGCAATCTCTTCAATCTCTTCCGGTTCGTCAGCCTCTTCCTCAACATCTTCTTCAGGCTCATCCGCCTCTCCCGACTGCTCAGCCGCCACAGGGAGAGCCACAGGAGCTTGCCTCACAGAGTTCAGCCCTGTCTCGACCTTCTCCTCCAGAGACTCGGAATCGAAAGGTTTAAAGATAAAATCATCTGCACCGGCTTCCGCACACTGGCTCTCTTCGAACTGATCGAAAGCACCCACAAGGAGGATTACCCAGCAGTCAGGGCAGTGTTCCCTCACCACGGCAACCATTTCACTCGCTTTAATGTTGGCCAATTTATTATCCAGAAGGACCAGATCAGGGTTTTCAGTTTTGAGCTTCATGACAGCTTCTTCACGAGAAAAAAAACTTTAAAAACGTCATAAGTCACTTTATCCACACATAAATCAATTACCCTATGGATAGTTACACTGTCATCTATAAGAAGTATTTTCTTTTTCATGAAACCCCCCCCGAAAAACAATCGGTAACAAGTTCAAAGATGTGTTATCCTCTGTTCCTTTGCCTAACTTCCAATATTATCATTATAGAACTGAATAATCAACCAGATGAATAACGCAAAGGGGGGGCATAAAATAAGGGGGGGAAATTAACAGCTTCCCGTGGGTTCACCGTATAGATTTATAATTCGTTTATTTATACATTCCGGAACAAAAGGGGGGGAAACGTCCCCCCCGCCATGCTCTGCAACTTCACGAACCATACTGGAAGAGATAAAGATATACTGCTTGTTCGGCATAAGAAAGACTGTCTCGAAATTAGGATCCATCTTTCTGTTCATCAGTGCAAGCTGAAACTCAAACTCGAAGTCACCTACAGCCCTCAGCCCTCTGACAACAAGATCCGCCTGCATCTTTTTCATAAAATTAACAAGCAGGCATTTGAACGGGACCACCTCGATATTGCTATACTCGGCAAGAGCTTCCTTAGCCATATCAACCCTGTCCTCTAATGAGAAAGCTGTCTTCTTTTTAGGATTCTCAGATACAGATAAGATGAGTTTATCGAAAAGCTTTGCCCCCCCTCTGGCAGCTATGTCTACATGTCCGTGGGTAAGCGGGTCGAAAGTACCCGGGTATAGTGCAATCATTGTTTCACCGAAAGATAGTAAATTTTAGTATCTCCGTATTTCTTTTCATTAGTCATCTCAAAGATTTCCTCTGGATAGGTGAACGGAGTTCTAACGCTCTCTTCATATATTAAAACTCCATCATTTGCAAGAACTTCGTGCTCTGCGATGGATTTCAGAAGCTCATTCGGATCGATCGTCTGATATGGGGGGGGATCTATGAAAATAATATCGAAAGACTCACCTAATCTTTCCATAACCGACTCGACTTTCCCTTTTACTATGCGGAATGTCCCACGTTCTGCCATCTCGCAATTCTTCTTGGCATAGTCAGGTTTAACATCCACAAAGGTGCAGTGAGACGCCCCCCCACGGCTTAGAGCCTCCAGCCCGAAAGAGCCTGTGCCGCAGAAAAGATCCAGCACTCTGGCATCAAGCACATCATCAAACAATGATGAAAAGATAGCATTCCTGACCTTATCTGTCGTTGGTCTTATCGATGAGTCCTTTGGCGATGCGATATGTTTGTTCTTGAAGCTTCCGCTTATAATCTTCACCCAGCTTCTCCCTTATCTGTTTCGATATATATTTGAAATTTGGTTTTTTTTCATTAACTATTACAATCTGCTCTTTAAACAGATTTTTTTTAATACTCCTGCATAACCATAGGCTACATTTAAGTATTTCTGTTCAATCTCTAATATTCCGCCCATTTCAAAAAAGGTTTGCAATACAACTGTTTTTACCAGCTCCCCCCCCATGGCAGGATGGTAAGCTCCCGCCACAGCCGAATCCCTGACGGACTCACTGTCGTGCAGTCCGACCCTGATCACATTGCAGTCGGCAGCAGTCAGCAGAATATACCCGTAAGCACATCCGGCAACAGCCTCAAAAAGCTCAAGCGGAACATAGTCGCCCGACTCGTATATCTGCATCAGTTCAGTGTCCGGAAAGACTACACACGGGTAGATACGGGCATAATCGGCATTTAACTGAACCGCCTTTTCAACAGTCTCAGCGAAGCTCTCAAAGGACTCTTTATAAAGCCCCCCCGTCATCAACTGTATCCCAACGGTCTCGACCCTCTCCTGCAGCATACGCAATGCACCGATACACTCTTCAGAAGTGTATGGTCTGCGGTTGGCTTTCAGCACTTTATCATCCAGAGACTGGACACCCAACTCCACAACTTTGACACCATTCGACAAAGCTTCGTCTATTATTTCATCACTTATACAGTCAGGACTAGTTGAAAATCTTAATCTATTGATACCACTTTCTTTCGCAAGAGCATACAGGCTTTGACGAATATCGTCAGGAAGGCATGAAAAACTACCGCCGAAAAAAAGCGAGTTCGCTCCATTCGACATCATATGCTAAATGCTGTTTAATCTGAGTATCTGCTGATGAAATAATATTAGAAGGCTCAACACCTGTGATCTTATGCTGATTGCAGTAAACGCATCTTGATGTGCAACCTGCAAAGCTTATAAAGACGGGTAGGATTTTATTTTTCATTACCTAGTTTTTTTCAGTGCATTTCTGGCGGCATCTTTCTCTGCACTCTTTTTGGTCTTCCCTATACCTTTGTCTGTGACCAATGTCTCGACATCCACCTGAACTATAAATATCTTATCATGCTCAGGTCCACGCTCGTCAAGAACCGTGTATTCAGGCAACGTGCCGAACTTTCTCTGTGAAATTTTCTGCAATTCGCTCTTCGCATCTATGAAAGAACTGTTTGATATATCTTCGTCTATACGCGAGCCGAAATGTGTGATGATGATCTTTCGTGCCGCATCGTAACCGCCATCGAGATATATGGCAGCCACAACAGACTCAAAAATGTCACAAAGGAGTGATTCTTTATATTTTCCGCCGGAAGCTTTCTCCCCCCCTTTGCCTAGTAAGATATGCTCTCCGAGCTTTAGCTCAGTGGCAATCTTGCTGAGGAATCCTTCACTGACGAAATAGCCGCGAAGCTTAGACAGAAGACCTTCATCGTAATTCTTATATCTATCCAGCAGATATTCCGTAACGATAAGCTGAAGGACTGCATCGCCTAAAAATTCGAGACGTTCATAATTCTGTTTATTACGTTTCTCATGAGCATAAGACCTATGAGTCATAGCTTCAAGCACAATAGACCTGTCGGAAAAGCTGTAATCTAATCGCTCTTCAAGTAGATCTATATCAGGGCTTGAAACACTATTCATATTTCTTAAATATCAAAGTTCCGTTAGTGCCACCAAATCCGAACGAGTTACTAAGGGCGTATTTGACTTCTTTCTCTTGCGGCTTATTAGGCACATAGTCAAGAGTACACTCTGGGTCTTGATTCATAAGATTTATAGTAGGAGGAATAATCCCTTTCTCAATAGCCATACAGCAATAGATACCTTCTACACTCCCTGCAGCACCAAGGAGGTGTCCTGTCATTGATTTTGTAGAGCTTATCTTGAGGTTTTTGGCATGGTCGCCGAAAAGCTCAGATATGGCTTTTGATTCACCTTTATCATTAAAAGGTGTGGATGTTCCGTGTGCGTTTACATAGTCGATCTCTGAAAGCTCAATACCTGCATCTCTTATGGCGGCCTTCATTGATCTGATAGCACCTGCACCTGTCTCGTCAGGGGGGGCTGTCATGTGGTATGCATCGGCAGAAGCTCCGTATCCGGCGAACTCACCGTATATCTTAGCACCTCTCGCCTGAGCATGCTCTAACGACTCGAGGAGCATTATTCCGCAACCTTCACCCATAACAAATCCGTCACGGTCTTTGTCGAAAGGTCTGGATGCTGTTTCAGGGTCGTCATTTCTTCTGGAAAGAGCCTTCATATTAGCGAAACCGCCGATAGCGAGTGCTGTTATAGAGCTCTCTGTACCGCCTGCAAGCATAACGTCGGCATCACCACGCTGGATGATTTTGGCTGCTTCACCCACTGAGTGAGTTCCTGTGGTACACGCAGTGACTATACTCAGGTTAGGACCTTTGAATCCGAACTGTATAGATACTGCTCCACTAGCCATGTTTATTATGGAAGTTGGAATGAAGAAAGGAGAAATCTTTTTGACACCTCTCGCATCAAATGCCCTTGTTGTCTCTTCGATAGCCTGAAATCCGCCGATGCCCGAACCTACACAAGTTCCGCATCTGTCGAGATCAACCTTCTCTGAGTCAAACCCGGCCATATCAAGTGCCATCTGAGATGCCACAACAGCGAAAGTTACAAATGTTTCATGCCTTTTAACTGATTTAGGGTCAACATACTTGGAAGCGTCAAAGTCCTTTACCAGTCCTGCAAATTTAACAGGCAGGTCTGTAGTGTCCAATCTGTCCGCAGGGATAAATCCTATCCCTGATTTCCCGTTTACAAGGGAATCCCAGTTCGCTTCGTTTCCTATACCGATAGGCGTAATAAGACCATAGCCTGTTACTACTACTCTTTTCTTCACAAAATCCTCCGAAATAAACCGAGGGGGGGCCCAAAAAGCCCCCCCCATTAAATTCTAATATTACTCAGCAGCTGCTTTGATATGTGTGATGGCATCGCCAACAGTTTTAATCTTCTCAGCTTCTTCATCAGGAATTTCGAGACCGAACTCCTCTTCGAAAGCCATGATAAGCTCTACTGTGTCAAGAGAGTCAGCATCGAGATCGTCGATGAAAGATGCACTTTCAACAACTGCATCCGCGTCTACATTAAGCTGCTCTACAATAATTTCTTTTACTTTAGCTTCGATATCTGCCATTTGGATCCTCCTAGATTTCTCGTTAGAGACATATAATTATTTCAGTCTTTATGCAAGTTCTAAATTACACTTTTTTTAATTGATCAGTTGATCACATATACATCCCACCGTTAACATGTATAGTGTTACCAGTGACATAGTCGGATTCAGGGCTGGCAAGAAAAACAACTGCATTTGCAACATCTTCTGCCTCTCCCAGTGTTCCGAGTGAGATTTTAGCTTTCATAGCATCTATTACGTTATCAGGCAAAACGTCTGTCATAGCCGTGCGGATAAAGCCGGGTGCAACAGCGTTAACACGTATGCCTCTGCTGGCAAGCTCCTGTGCACTCGTCTTTGTCAGACCGACCAGACCTGCCTTACTCGCAGAGTAGTTTGCCTGACCTGCATTACCTGAGAAACCGACCACGGATGCGATGTTAACAATCTTGCCGTATCTGCTCTTCATCATACCTTTAAGAACAGCTTTTGTACATATAAACGCACCCTTTAAATTTACATCGAGCACTTTTTCCCACTGCTCGACTTTCATCCTCATAATGAGAGTATCCTGAGTGATACCTGCATTATTAACAAGTATATCCACAGCTCCGAAAGTATCGCCGATCTCTTTTATCATGGCATTGACCGACTCTTCGCTCGAAACGTCGGCAGCAAAAGCAGCAGCCTCGCCGCCGGCAGCCTTTATCTCTGCCACGGTAGCCTCTGCATCAGCTTTAATATCAGCAATATCAATATAATTTACAGCAACCTTTGCTCCGAGACCTGCAAGTTTATTAGCTATAACACGTCCTATACCGCTGGAAGCACCGGTTACAAGTGCGATTTTACCATTTAACATAACTATTCCCCCCCTTTTTCCAGATCAGCTACAGATGAGATGTTCTCTATAGTAACTGTTTTATCTATTTTTTTTAATTAGAGTATAGAGCACCTTTCCGGCACCCACTTCAATAAATCTGTCAACTCCGTCGTTGATCATATTCTTTATAAGTTCTGTCCACATAACAGCACCGTCAACCTGACGACATAGCGAAGAATAAACCTCTTCTGCCGTATTTTCAACCTTAGCGTCAACGTTATTATAGACAGGTATTTTTAAATCTTTAATAGTCACTTCATTTTCGAGATAATCAGCCATCTCTGCTCTCGCAGGTCCCATAAGCGAACAATGGAAAGGAGCACTGACAGGAAGCTTCACAGCCTTCTTTGTCCCCCCCTTCGCCTTCATAGCCTCGATGAAATCATCGACAGCCTCTGCATGACCTGCCACGACAACCTGCCCAGGGCAGTTGAAGTTTGCAGGCTCGCAAACCTTCGCACCGCTCACCTCTTTGCAGGTTTCGATAATAACCTCATCGGCAGCACCCAAAACAGCCGCCATAGCACCCACGCCGACAGGGACTGCCGACTGCATAAATTTACCTCTGTTATGAACCGCCTTGACCCCCCCCTCTTCGAAAGTGAGTCCGCCTGCGGCAACAATCGCCGAATATTCACCAAGGGAGTGCCCTGCGAAATAGTCAGCCTGTATCTTGTCTTTCAGTATTTCCCAGATGCCGATGCTCATTGTAAGCAGAGCCGGCTGGGTATTTGATGTCAGTTTCAGATCATCCTCAGGTCCTTCGAACATAATCTTTGTCAAAGAGTACCCGAGAGCCTCATCCGCCTTGTTAAATATAGCTTTTACTTCGTCAAATTCATTATAAAAATCCTGCCCCCCCATCCCAACAAACTGAGATCCCTGACCGGGGGGGAACACTACTGCCGTCTTACCCATCTTTTACCACCAAATAATTATCTATACTTTTATTCTACTAATTTTAAAACGTAAAGGACATAGAACCCCCCCAAGTGAGTCCGCCGCCGAAAGCAGCAGAGACTATGTTGTCCCCCCCTCTTTTTATCTTCCCTTCTCTGACATACTGATCTAAAGCGGTCGGGATAGTCGCAGCGGATGTGTTTGCATACTGCTGGATATTAATAACGACCTGCTCCATAGGGACTGACAACCGTTTTGCAACTGCATCTATGATACGCAGATTAGCCTGATGAGGTATAACCCAGTTGATATCTTCCGGCTTAAAGTTTGCTGCCTCGGCAGCCTCCTGAGCCGCATCTGCCATTGCTCTGACGGCAATCTTAAATATATCATTCCCTTTCATATGGATCATATTATCTTCGATAGGTTCATCCGTCAGGCTTCTGAGAAATTTTGTTCCGATATTATCCTGCTTAAGCAGTTCGCCATATTCGCCTGCGGCATATGTATGAACACTGTGGATACCCGGCTCCGAATCAGCAGCAATAACCGTCGCCCCCCCTGCTCCGTCACCGAAGAGGATGCAAGTCCCTCTGTCTCTCCAGTCAAGACACGCTGTCAGATTTTCTGCTCCGATAACGAGCAGTTTTTTTAGCTGAGCCAGACTTGATAAGTCCGTTTGCCACATTACAGCCGTAAAGAAAACCGGAACAAGCCGCTGTCAGATCAAAAGCGAAACAATTACCTGCACCTATCTTCTCCTGAACCCTGCACGCTGTCGAAGGCATAGTTGTATCCATGGTGAAAGTACCGACTATGATACCGTCTATCTCCGTGGGTTTAACTTCTGCCATTTCCAGTGCGTTCTTTGCCGCTTCCGCCGCAAGATCACTGGTAAACACATCGCCCTCAGCGACGCGTCTTTCTTTCATCCCTGTACGCGAAGTAATCCACTCGTCGTTAGTATCGAGGAATTTTTCGAAATCTTTGTTTGTCATGATTTTTTTCAGGAAAGTGTGAACCGGTGCCGATTATTCTGGAATATTTATTCATTTGGTATTCACCTGTGGGGGGGTCGAGTTAAAAAAAACTTAAATAGCTTTTCTTTTGATTTTTTTCGACGATATTGTTCCAGAAAGAGTCACTTTTGTCAACTTTTAATACTTCGGCTGATTCCAGCAACTTTTGTTCAATAAGGTCGTTCAGGTGTTTTTCGGCTAAGTCGTGAGCCATTTTAATACTGTATTTTACTGCTGTACTGTTGGCACTTCCGTGACCTATAATACAAACTCCGTTAACTCCTAGTAAAGGTGCTCCACCGTATTCAGAGTGATCCGCTCTCTTTTTTTATCCTTTTCAATGCAGGGATCATAAAGATTGCACCCAGTTTAGAAAGGAGTGAAGAGCGTATCTCTTCTTTCAGCATCTGCGAAACATACCACCCTGCAGATTCGGAAACCTTCAGAGCTACATTGCCGGAAAACCCATCAACAACAACAACATCAGATGTGCCCCCCCTGAAAAGGTCTTTCCCTTCAACATTCCCATAGAAATTGATAACGGAAGAATTCCCAAGCTCCTGAAGGAACTTGAAAACGTTTTTGGTAATGTCACTCCCCCCCTTAACTTCCTCTTCACCGACAGACATAAGCCCGACACTGGGGGGGGCTTCCTTGTCCATCACAAGGGAGGAGTATGCACTCGCCATGATGGCGAACTGGATATAATTTCCTATCTTGCAGTCTACGTTCGCACCGACGTCACACATCACCGTCACACCTTTGACAGTCGGCATAACAGCGGCGATTGCCGGTCTATCTATCCCCCCCGGCAAGGTTTTCAGGATCATCTTGGCACATGCCATAACAGCTCCGGTATTACCGGCACTGAAAAATGCCGCACCTTCGCCCTGCTTTACCAGACGCAGTCCTGTATGTATAGATGAGTTTCGCTTAGTACGTAGAATCTGCGACGGACTGTCGTCCATCTCTACCTGTTGTTCGGCATGCACTACTTCAATATTTTTGACAGCACTTGCCCCCCCGCAGGATTCAAGCTCTCGCCTGACCTGCTGTTCGTCGCCAACCAATATAACCTGAGCACCGAACTCCTTTACAGCAGCTACAGCACCTTTGATAACTTCGCGGGGGGGCGCGTAGTCGCCCCCCCCATAGCATCAACGACGACTTTCATAACTTAAAGCTCGTCTGTGGAAACAACCTGTTTTTTGTTGTAGTGACCACAATCTGGACATACTCTGTGATTAAGCTTAAGCTCTCCACAGTTTGAACATTTGCTGTATGCCATAGTTGTAGCTTTGTGGTGGCTTCTTCTGCAGCCTTTCTTGTGTCTTGATGTCTTATTCTTTGGTACACCCATATTAGTCTCCTATTAATCCTCAAAAAAAATCCATTTCGGATTCTTTCTTACACTATCTGAGTAAGTACAAGCTATACTCCTAATCTGCACGGCATATTCAGCCGACGTTGAAGAGTAGCCTTGTGCTTAATTCTTCTTAATTTATTTTTAGAAAAAAGTCAGTCCTAGACTTTTTTTCTTAACCGCTAAGCCAGAACAAGTACAGTCTTAGCTCCCACTCCGTTGAAACCTACGCAGGTATAGCCTGCTACGGTTCACTCCGTGAAGCACATCCTGTGCTTAATTCTTCTTTACATTTTTCAGTGCTGACCATCGTGGATCAACAATTTCGTCACATTCACATTTGCCGACATTCAGGTTTCCGCCGCATTGCTGACAGAGCCCCCCCAAACAGTCGTCTCCGCAAGTCATACGAACAGGCAGATAAAAATCCACCTCCTGCTGTACTATCTCATGGAGGTCTATTTCATCCTCTTCAACATACATGATACCCATGTCGTCGTCACCAAGCTCTATCTCTTCGTTGAATGAGCCTTCCCTCTGCTGCATCAGTGATATACCTGATTTCTCAGAACCGAACCCCCCCTTAGTTATTTCTAAGCATTTATCACAGGGGGGGGCTGAATATTCAAAGTCGAATCTTAAATCTAGATACACACCTGCATCTGTAGGCAAAAAGTTTGCCTGAAAGCTTTTCACTTCAACTTTATAATCACCGTTCATAAACTCGAAAGCCCCCCCGTCAAATGAGCCTCCGTCTGCGGTCAGTTCTTTGTATGAGAGTTTCACGCACTTCTCCGATTAGACGCTAAAGAGCAACAATACTAATGATTACGTTTAAGAAAGTCAAGCAGTAGTTTTGTTATTTTCTAATGCCTGATATGCCGAATCGCTCCTGCATAACCCCCCCAAGAACATCCTCAAACTGTACGTCGCGAAACTCGAGAGCGACTATCATGTGATATATATAGTCTGCGGCCTCTGCGGCAACGTCTTTGTCTTCTTCGGTAAGTATAGCTTTAATAAATTCGGCATTCTCTTCGCCGAGTTTCTTAATTATCTTGTTCGCACCGCCATTTATAAGCTGGCATGTATATGAATTATCTGATGGATTTGCTTTACGCTCTCTAACTATCTCTACGAGTTTTTCAATAATCTCTACATTCATTTTACTCAACCTCTATCAAAAACTATTATTACACTGACTTCAGATTCTTCACTCCGTTATACTATTCAAAATGATAACGGGGGGGTTAAATCCTCACAGGGACATTTCTTTCCTTCAGGTATCCCTTCACCTCGCCGATGGTATATTCCCTGAAGTGAAAAATACTGGCAGCTAGTGCGGCATCAGCCTTACCGACCGTAAGTCCGTCATATATATGTTCAGGATTCCCTACTCCGCCGGATGCAATCACGGGGGGGATTTTCAGTGCATCTGATATTGCGGCGTTAAGACCATTGTCATAGCGTCTTTTGTCCCGTCACAATCCATACTGGTCAGGAGTATCTCTCCAGCACCGTAGCTTTCCATCTTGCATGCCCACTCTATAGCATCTATCCCTGTGGCATTACGACCGCCGTGAGTATAAACTTCCCAGCCTGAACCGTCCTGTTTACGCTTTGCATCTATGGCAACAACGGTACACTGCGAACCGAACTTCAAGGCTGCTGCTTTAACAAAATCAGGATTATGCACCGCAGCGGTATTTATGGATACTTTATCAGCACCAGAATTAAGCAGATTTCTGATATCCGCAACCTCACGCACTCCACCGCCGACCGTAACAGGCATAAAAACGTGCTCGGCAGTCTTAGCCACGACATCAAGGATTATCCCTCTGTTGTCCGAGCTGGCAGTAATATCGAGGAATGTCAGCTCATCTGCACCCTCGGCGTCATATATCTTAGCGACCTCGACAGGGTCTCCTGCATCACGCAGGTTTACGAAGTTTGTACCTTTGACAACCCTGCCGTCTTTAACGTCAAGGCAAGGTATAATGCGTTTTCCAAGCATATTTGTTTCCTGATTATTTAGTAGAAAGATAATGAACGAAATACCGACAGCGGTCAAGTTTATATTATATATGGTCAATCAGATGAATCGCAACATTGCAATATCTATCTGCGGAAATAAAAAACCCGCTGAGGTCAGTCAGCGGGTTTTATAGTTACTATGTGGAGGTATGTTTGTTGCTCATGATTGCATAAAATCTTATATGAAACCTGAAAACCTACTTAACAGGTTTGCATAGATTATCTTTTTTCTTAGAAGTTGCTCCGCACTTGTCGCAACTAAAAACTTTTTCTTTTTTGGAAGGCTTTTCGCCACATTTCTTTGCCATCGGTCTACCCTCTCTTTTATAATGGGAGTATTTATATCCTAATTATAGACTGTTGAGAGTGATTGTCAACATCAAATATTCTCTATTTGTGCTTTTTGATGATCAAACTTGTCTTCTTTAGACTTAACTTTCTCATAAAAAAGCCCTTTTTGTATCCAAACTTTTTGATTATCTTTCAGATTTTCCTCAAGGATATTCCATAGGAAGTTTTTAGCGTGTTTCTTTTCTACTTCAAAAAGCAGTTCAACACGCCTGTCCATATTCCTTTCCATCCAGTCAGCCGTAGAGAAGAAGGTACGTCCTTGTCCGCCGGCATGGAAATATACTATCCTCGGGTGCTCTAGAAAACGCCCTACAATACTGCGGACGGTTATGTTCTCTGTGAGACCTTTTATACCCGGCTGGAGGGCACATATCCCACGCACGATGAAGTCTATCTTAACCCCCCCTGCCTGTGAAGCCTCTATCGCCTTATCGAGAAGCATCTTCTCCATAACAGAATTGACTTTGACTATTATATGAGCCTTCTCGCCTTTTTTTTCGCATATTCAATCTCTTCATCTATCATATCCAAGAGCTTTGATTTGAGTGACTTGGGTGCAAGATAAAAGTGTTTCCACTCAGCGATATCCGTATATCCCATAAGGAAGTTAAAGAGTGCCGCACTATCCTTGCCCACCTCTTCATCTGCCGTTATGTAGTCTACATCTGTATATATCCCTGCCGTCATCTCATTAAAGTTGCCTGTGGACATATGCGAATACCTGACTATCCGTCCAGCCTCTTTCCTGACAACAAGCAGGTTCTTCGAGTGAATTTTCAGCCCTACGATACCGTAAGTCACTATACAGCCTGCCTCTTCGAGCATATTAGCCCAGTCGACATTACGCTCTTCGTCAAATCTGGCCTTAAGCTCAACGACAACACTCACATGCTTGCCGTTTCTCGCCGCAGTCATCAGACTTTCCATAATAGTTGAATTCTTATTGGCTCTATAGACAGTCATCTTTATAGCGACCACATCAGGATCTGTACTGGCTGTTTTCACCAGATCAGACACGAATGAGAAATCGTGATATGGGCGATACATGATAATGTCTCTCTTTTTTATGAACGTAAAAATATCCGTTTTACGGGTATATCTCGCAGGGAGTTTCTGTTTAAAAGGGGGGGTGTAGCAAAGCTCAGGCTTCTCACCTATCACAGCAAAGAGTGATGTCATATCTATTACGTCATCTATAACATAGACATCATCCTTCTCAAACTGCATAAGCTCAGCAAGCTTGTCGAGAATATCAGACGGTAAACGACCGTCAATCTCCACACGGCATATCCCGCCTTTCTTTCTGGTTTTCAGATATTTCTTAATTGAGACGAGCAGGTCTTCCGAGCCTTCCTCGTCGAGTGTCAGGTCTGCGTTTCTTGTAACTCTCAGACAATAGCTGTCTACTATCTCATAATCAGGGAAGACAAGATGCAGATACTGCTTAAGGATATCCTCAGCAAAGAGGAAATATGTCTTGTCCAGTTTAACCCTGAATGCTCTCTGTATATTCTCCGGCAGAATAATGATGGAGTGTGATATTTTATTCCCTTTCTTCAATACGACATAAACCGACAGACGAAAATTATATATAAAAGGCATAGGGTTAGCGGGAGAAAGTGTCACAGGTGATATCCCAGGATATATCTCCTCATTGAATATTGCCTCTGTGATGTCGTCCAGTTCAGGATCAACCTCAGGGGGGGCGATCACAATGCCATTATCATCAAGGTCTTTCTTAACACCTGTGAATATCTCCTGACGAAGCTGTGTCAGCTCGTGAGCCGTTTCACTGATCTTTTCAAGCTGCTCACTAGGTGTCATTCCGGCTATGTCTACTTTGCTGTATCCGGCTTCCTGCTGGTCTTTAAGTCCGCCTACACGGATCATAAAGAACTCGTCCAGATTCGAAGAGAAGATTGCGAGGAATTTCAGCCTTTCAAGGAGCGGAACATCTTCGTCCACAGCCTCCATCAAAACTCTTCTGTTGAACTCAAGCCAGCTCAGCTCTCTGTTAATAAATGCTATCTTTTCACCCATCACATATCCTTTTAATCAGTCTTAATCATATAAAATACGGGCATCCAGCTCGATAGGGATACCGAAAGTGTCCATAAAAATCTGCCCCCCCTTCTCTTCGAAAGCAAGTTTTTCGAGGAACGGGGGGGTCTTTTTGCACTTGGCTCTCACTACGATCTTCCCATGCAGGATATCCACATCGAAATCATCAATCAGATTCATGTGCGACGCATCCATAGCATCAGCGATACGCAGGATGCTAACCAGTTTTTTAATAAGGAGCTGTTTCTCCATTGGGAAATAATTATATTTGCTCTCGAACCAGTGGTCTACATCACCGTTATGCATAAGTGCAAGGTAAGAGACTATCTTTACAAATTCCCTCTCCAGCCCCCCGGAATTTCAATGGACTGAATGAGATAATAAGAGTGCTCATTATGTTTTTTTTCGCACCTATATAGTTACCCACATCACTAAGTATCGATGCCGCCTCCAGCATCAGTTTTTCACGCCTTCCGAGGGAGTGTATCGGACGAAGTTTCTCAAATAGCTGCATAGAAAACCTAACCGTGGTCTGTGCGTGCTGTTCGTCCATGTTGAATCTTGTACCCAGTCCGTATATCGTATTACGAACCCTATGTATAAATCCCCCCCTGTCACGTATCGCCCTTGAGTAGAATAAACTCAGGGTATGAGGAAATGTCTGTCTGGTAAATTTAACTGTGCTCGTCTCCACGTACTCCATCAGAGTCAGATAGGTCACAAGTGTAGGAACAAGCACGGAGGCTTCCTCCTTTCGTATCCCTAGGCTGGTCATGATGGTGTCTCTCGGCATCTGCTTTATCCTTTCGTAAAGATCGGATAACTCAGTTTTTCTGAATATGTTACGCTTCGGCTCAAGAATACTTAGAAGCATATTAAGTGAACTTCCTGAGCTGACAAAGTGCTTCAGCTTAGTCCCTTTTTCGACAGAACTTTCGACTGAATAGCACATCTTCTTTACATACTGCTCATACGCTTTATATCTGCTTATACGTGGTATTTCGCTAAATATTCTACGCAGACGCAAGCTGCCGTAAGGCAAAGCACCTGAATAGATATTCTGCTCGTTCTTCAGAACAGCCAGTGCGACATTACCGCTTGAGATATTTGCGATCAGCACCCCCCCGTCCTTCTCATACTGTCCGAAGCTGGGGGGGATGTCATTTTTTACACCGACATACTTGATGTATATCTCGTCAGCCGGCTCAATAATCTCCAGTTCGATGCCTGTTTCATGCCTTATGTGGTCTATGAAAAAAAAGCTCTGTTTACCGCTTCACGTACGCCGCTGGTACACACAGCCTTATAATTCTTCTTTATATTATATTCGTCCAGTTTCTCTTTAAATTTTTTTCAGAATTTCTGTAGCCAGATAAACATTTTCCAGTGCAATATACCCTTTGGAGAAGGTGTCTTTACCAAGTCTGAACGGCTTGATAAGGTATTCAAGGATACGCTCCTCTCCGTCTACATATTCACTGACATGCATCCTGAAAGCACTAGCTCCGATATTTATTGCTGCAAATATTCCGTTTTTCATACAAGCACTACCGATTTATTAAGTAACTTTTCCATTAATTCTTTCTTAAGCTCAAAATCTCTTCTCTCCATGGCGATATCACCACCTGTTTAGTCGCAATACTCACCTTGTCAGGTTCAATGGTCAGAGTGAGCTTTTTGATATACCTCTGTGGGATCTATCCAGTGCAATTGCAATCCGCAGGATTGCCGCCAGCTTTAAAACTTTTTCCTGATCTTCATCCGACATGAACATATAGTCAACGTGACTCGTTTTTGGCGGACTCTTTCTGTGGTATCTAGCCACATTAGCTATTATGTCAACCTCTGCCGCAGAATAGCCGACTAACTCACTATGCTTTATCAGATAGTAAGAGTGCTTATGATGCTTAGTATAGGTAATATGCTTGCCTACATCTCTCAGCAGTGACGCAGCCTCAAGGAGAATCCAGTCTCTCCCTCCAAGCCCAAGCTCACCAGCAAGCCTTTCATAGAGCATTTTTGCCAGATTCCGCACATGTACGGCAGACGGTTCGTCAAAGTCGAATTTATTCCCTATCTCCATAAGTCTGGAGTATCTGATATTCTCTGTATTATTCTGGAACGGGAGCTCTATCCCAAGTTTATTTATCGTATCAATCGTCAGACCGGAACGAAGACCACCGGACAATGTATAAAAACCTCTGGACCCTGTCTCGTTCAAAACCAGATCAGCCTGAATCGCCGCAGGCAGAATAAGGTCTCCCCCCCTCTTCTCTTCCAGTCCTTCTGTTTTTACACGCTCTTTGTAAGATTTTTGTCCGAAATCTTTAATAAATTTTTTAAGAAAGTTTCGTTCGACGTATTTAACATTGCTGTCACGCACATCTTTGTCCCTGTGATGCTTGACCACAGCGATATTATTCATAGATCCGCCTGTGCAGATCACCATATCTATATCTCTGTTCAGTCCGACCTCTTTTTGAGTTTCGATGATATATTCCTTCATCCTGAGAAGCATTGCCGAGGAGGGGGGGGTCTGTTTCGAAAAACTCACGCATTAACCTATTGCACCCGAGCGGCAGACTTAAGGACTTCTCAAGTTTACCGTCAGCAATAATCGTATACTCGGTGCTTCCACCGCCTATATCGACCACAACAGCCCTCTTGTTTGACAACTCAAAATTTGCAGTGGCAGCCAGATAGGTCAGCCTTGCTTCCTCTTCACCGGATATGACCTCGATCTTAATACCGCATTCATCCTCCACACGTATAAGTGTTTCAGCAAGGTTGTCGGTTTCTCTGAATGCTGCCGTGGCAATGGCTCTGATACTCTCGCACCCTCTGCTGTCAGCCAGTTTTTTTAACCCCCCCTTTCATAGTCTCTACAATGCGGTCGATCACATCAGGAGTGAAATAGCCCTGAGTATAAATAGCATCGCCAAGACGCAACATCTCCTTATAGTCTTCCAGTATCCTGTAACTCTTGTCTTTAACCTCAGAAATCTGCAAACGCAGGGAATTACTGCCGATATCAACAACAGCGATGTTTATATTTTCTCCAATACCCATTTATTTTCCTTTTTTTTCCTTTTATATTACTACGGACTGGACATCAGAAGCCAGTAAAAGACGGGAATATTAAAAAAAATTATTATTTATTGATTATTAATGAAATGATATTGTCGTTTTCAGGAAAACACAGATAGCAAAGGGGGGGATCAGACGGTTTGCGGACAGCCGTATCTGACAAAACTGCGAAGAGCTATAAGTGCGAGATCAGCGAATTTATGCTCTCCTTCCGTGAGAGCAATATGCCCGTCTTCACTCACTTCAAATTTTGCAACTGTTATACCGTCGGAATCTGACACCTTCCCGTAACCGCAATCTATATGTACTGTCCATCCCGAAAAGCTTATGTCGCCTGTTTCAAGTTTTGAATAATCCATTTTAGCCTCCGAATCATCTGTCTGTCAGAAAGTTCCGTGTATACAGCAGCCCGTAACAACCGCTGTATACACCTAAAACTATAACTATTCGCCCAGAGGGAGAACGGTTCTGCCGTATACCTCGTTGAGTATCTCAGCAGCACCTACATACATAGCGGAGAGCCCGCAGAGCACTCCTTCGAATCCTGCAAATCTTTTTATTGCTACACTATGGAACATATCTCCAACTGCAAGCAGTATGAAAAGAACTGTCAGTAAAAAGAAAACCATCTGAATAGCTTTATGCATCTTCAGTGTACCTACAAATAATATAAGGGAGAAAAATCCCCCCCATAAGAACAGATAAGCTGTCATTGCTGCCGTGGTAGGAGCTTCAAAGATATTAAACTTTGGCAGTACAATTATCGCCACAAGGGTCAGCCAGAAAAGCCCGTAAGATGTGAATGCCACCGTACCGAAAGTATTCTTCTTCTTCCATTCCATAATACCGACGATGATCTGAGCAACTCCACCATAAAAAATACCCATAGCCAGTATCGCACTGCCTATACCAAAAAGACCTATGTTGTGAAGATTAAGAAGGATCGTCGTGAGACCGAATCCCATAAGACCTAAGGGGGGGGCAGGATTCGCTGTAGAATCCGCAATCACTGTTTCTGCAACTTTGGCTGCGTGATCAAGAGGGGGGGTCACTTTTGCAGCTGCTTCTGCTTGTTTACTCATAAAAAAACCTCCGTGCGTGTTAAAAAAAAATGAGATAAAAACGGATATTGTTTTATTAATAATAAAACACATCCTTATTCTTAAGAGAGTATATATATGACTATTTCCCAATAGACAATAAGAATTTACGGAGTTTTCAAATACCTAAAAGGTGTTAATATACCGTAAAACAACGTTGTTTCAGTTTTCGCAAAAATATAAAATATTATAAATAGTACACTTTTCTTAAATACTGAACTTTTGTTAATAATGATTACACATCTCAACAAGACTAAAATATAATTCGGTTATATTTCATATTTATTGAAATTTTTACATCATTACTAAAATAGCGTATTATAATTTTGTTTTGCGTTTGTTAAATATTGTCAATCTATAGGCAACCGTGATGTAATTTCCCGTTGTGTCATTCACACTTATTACATATAGTATAGCTAACAGTTCAGGATGGTTTATGATGTTAAAACTCACTGATATACAGATACTTAAGCTGGGGGGGAAGACCCTGCACCACATACATAACAACAATTTCTTTTACGGGCAGAGATTCCCTGCAGGCAGGATATCCGACTATAAGGAGTTCTGTAAGCTCCCGTTTATGACCTATGAAATTCTCGCTCAGGGCTACCCTTTTGCATACTCCTGTGCAGACAATAAAACTCTCACCACGGGGGGGAAGATGCAAAGGATCGACAAACTGTCAGTAATGAACCTCTACGCTCAGGATGACCATGAACATATCGCAGAAATGCTGTCCCGCTCATTCAGCATCGCAGGGATAACAGACGAAGACACTATAATCCTCATAAGCGACACTCCGCAGTGTTCTGCATATATAAACACCGGCAGGAAGCTCAACCATTTTCTTATAAATGCAGCCTCTCTGACACCTAAAAAAACTCTATCAGCTGATCAAGGACACAAATGCCACCTGTCTTCTGGGGGGGGATACTGCCAACCTCATTAGTTTTGTGGAGCTTTGCAGAGATTCATCCTTTGACTTGCTGGAGACGGAGCTTCGAGCAGGTATTTTTAACGGAAAGCCTTTGACTAACGGAACTCGTAAACACATAGAAAAAGAGGCAGGCATGGATATCTTCCAGACCTCGTCATTCGGTGATTTTCTGACGGGTTTCTCAGCCGACTGCAAAGAGCACGACGGTATGCACGTATGGGACGACCACTATTTAGCTGAAATAATAGATAAGAAAACAGGAAAACCTGTAAAAGACGGTGATGAAGGGGGGGAGCTTGTCGTAACAAGCCTGTCACTAACTGCATTGCCTCTGGTAAGATTCAGAACCGGAAAAATATCAAAGATTATATCTCGTGAAAAGTGTGAGTGCGGTCTCCATACGGTAAAGATCAGCTACTAGCCTCAGAATGAATGCTCATACCCTGCATCTGAGATATCAAGCATTTCGCCGCCCGACTCCAGAAATACCCCCCCTGTCCCCCCCTCTTCCACCCTGCCTATCAGGATAGATTTTGGCGACATCATCTCAAACTCCTTACGCTTCTCAGCAGGGATGGTGAACAGTAAAGCGAATTCCTCACCTGAACCTACAGCATATCTAACCTTGTCTTCCATATCCGGCAGGCTGTCAACAGGCAGCTTATCAGCCTCTATGACTATTCTGACTCCGCTCTGGTCAGCTATATGAGAGGCATCTCTTCCGAGCCCATCACTGACATCTATGCAGGATGTTGCTATCCCCCCCGTCCGCCCAAGCAGATCGCCCAGTTCTGTTTCAGCCTTTATCAGATAGTGATTATAGACCTCACTACCCTTTAGCTCCTCTTCCAGCCCGAGTCGAACCCTCCCCCCCACAGGACGCGAAATATACAAAAGCTCGCCTGCTCCTGCTCCGCTCCTCTTGAGGACATGCTCATTTTTAGTACCGATTATTGTAACAGAGAGGAAGAGTGAATCCTTTGATGAAGTGGTATCGCCGCCTATCAGCTTCAGACCGTAAATATTAAACGGGCGTACGATATCCTCCGGTGTGATATCATACCTTCCGGGATTGCTATACCAAGGAGTGCATATTCAGCCACACCCCCCCCATAGCTGCAATATCACTGACATTCGCAGTGACAAGTTTACGCATGATATTAAGGAGCGGAGCACCCTTAGTAAAGTGAACACCCTCCACCATAATATCTTTCGCTATAAGAGTCTCGCCGAACAAGGCGGCATCATCGCCTACCCCCCCTAGTGTGACACCACCATTATCCAGCAAAGAAGTTATACCCTCTATGAGAGAAAACTCCTTATTCTTCATTTTTTTTCTCCATGTCTCACGACAAGTAAATTATTCTATTCAGAAAGTATCAACAATCTCACGCAGCTTTTTGGCCGCCTGATAAGGATCGGCAGAGGCACATATTGCAGACGATACTGCAATACCTGCAACCTCTGTCCCCCCCTTCAACTGCAAGGCGTTTTCGGCATTTATTCCGCCAATAGCCACGGCAGGTTTGTCCGTCAGTTTCACCAGCTTTTTTTTATCCCGTCAGTTCAGAAGACCACGCAGATCCTCCTTAGTAGAGGTTGGAAAAGCAGGTCCTACACCTATATAATCAGCCAATTTAGCTGTCTCTATATCTTCTTCGTTATTACAGGAGTAACCGTATATCATTTCAGGGAATGTCTTTTTAGCAACAGAAAGCGGAATATCCTTAGCTCCGACATGTACCGCCTCAGCTCCTAGAGTCTTGGCGATATCAGCTCTGTCGTTCACTACAAAAAGGACATCAGTGTCAGCCAGCAGTTTCATCACCATCTGACCGACAAAAAAACTTTTCCCACGATGTATTCTTTTTATTACGCAGCTGGATACAAGTCACGCCCCCCCCTTAACTACGGCAGGGATAAACTCCTCCAGCGGAACTTTGAGCATATGAGTCTCTAAAACAAGATAGAGTTTCAGGTGTTCTCTGTTCATAAGGTTACTTCACTTTCCCTTCATCGATCTTCACGGCACAGAGTTTTCCGCACATGGTACATGAGTCAAACTCTTTATTATGCTGGAACTTTTTCCTCGCTGTTTCAGGGTCGATGGAAAGCTCAAACTGCTTCTCCCAGTCGAGCTCTTTCCTTGCAATGCCCATCTGAACATTACGCTCCCAAGCTCCGGGGGGGATACCCTTTTCGATATCAGCTATATGCCCAGCAATACGGGTAGCAACTACACCGTCATAAACATCCTGCTCATCAGGAAGGCAAAGGTGCTCGGCAGGTGTAACATAGCAGAGGAAATCCGCCCCCCCTGCAGCCCCCCCTGCGATAGCTCCGCCGATGGCACTTGTAATATGGTCATATCCCGGTGCAATATCTGTCGGAATCGGACCGAGTATATAAAATGGAGCGTCGTTACAAAGACGCTTCTGAAGTTTCATGTTTGCAGTTATCTGGTTAAGCGGCACATGCCCCCCCGGGCCTTCGATCATCACCTGCACGTCTTTTGCGTAGGCACGTTTCGCAAGCTCTCCGAGGATGATAAGCTCGTCAATCTGCGGTCTGTCTGTTGCATCGGCTATAGCCCCCCCCGGACGGAAACCGTCACCAAGGCTGAGTGTCACGTCATACTTGAATGCAAGGTCGAGAAGATCATCATAATACTCAAAGAGCGGATTCTCTTTCCCGTTTTTTCTGATCCAATTAGCGAGGATAGAACCGCCACGCGAAACTATGCCGCATGTCCTCTCGCTGTTGTCCATTCTGGCAACGGACTCTTTTGTTATTCCGCAGTGAACGGTGATATAATCAACCCCCCCTTCACGGCACTGCTTCTCTATATTTCTGAGGAGAACCTCCTCGTCGATATTGTCGGTTGTCAGGTCTTTCATAGCAAGCTCAGCGGCAACGGCATATATCGGCACAGTACCTAGCATAACAGGACAGTTAGCCTCAATCTGACGACGAACCTCGTTCAGGTCTCCGCCTGTGGAAAGATCCATAACAGAATCAGCCCCCCCTGCTCTCACAGCCGCATCCAGCTTCTTAAGCTCTACATCGATGAATGCACAGTCCCCCCCTGATGTACCTATATTTGCATTCACTTTCGTCTTCATCCTTTTCCCGATGGCACGAACATCGAACTCTCTGTTAATGTTCTTCGGTATAACGACCTGCCCTTTTGCAATAAGCTCTCTCAGCTCCTGCACATCTATAAGCTCGTATTCGGCTACCTTCTCCATCTCTGGTGTAATTATTCCGTCTTTAGCTGCTTTCAACTGTGTCATCTATCCCTCCAAGGTAAGCAGGCTTATCACAATAGTGTGAGCCTTTCTATGCTTCCGATTATTACGCTTTCCATCAGGTCGGCATTTTATTTATTTTTTTTGATACAAAAAAAACCCACAAGTCCTAAACCTGTGGGTATGTGGGTAGCTTATAGTTATTCTTTCAAAAAACTTAAAGTGCCCGTTCCCTACGCCAGCATTATCTGGATCAGGTTTAAGGGGGGGTATCTCTCAGCCACAGCCAGTGCGGCACCCCCCCCAGGGGGGGTTACAAAAACGAATATACAACTTTTAAATATTATTGACAAGTATCTATTTTATACTAAATCAGTAGGCTATTGAGAACTCAGAGTAATTTCCCGTAATCTCACTATAACTGACTTCCAGTTCCGAGACATCGCTCCAGCCTGAGCCTGCATTAGCCACCTCTATCACAGCTTGAAGCTGATCATCAGTCCCTTCGGCAATTATCTCAACTGTCCCGTTCGGCAGGTTTTTCACATAGCCTGCAACTCCGCCTATCATAGAGATCCCCCCCCTATGTACCGAAGCTCTATAGCCAACCCCCCCCTGCACACGTCCTGACGCTACAGCTCTTAATCGTCTCATTCTCATTCCTGCATGCTTATCCAGAATTGACCTAACTCCACCCCCCCATTGTGTTTCACAACAACAGGATAGGTACGCTTATCATTACCCTTAGAATACTTACTCATGAAACTTTCAGGCCTGAAAGGGATAACGAACCCTCTGTCGTCACCACTGTTGCTTGTGACCTTCGGCGGCACATAGCCTTTAAGATTTATCGGATACTGATTTCCGCATGAAGCCTCGGAAAAGCCCGAAACCAGCTCCACGGTATCCCCCCCTATCTTCACCTTATAGGTGTCGCCTGACAGGACAAGCTTCTTCTGTCCATTATGCTTAATGACAAAGACAAAATAATGTCCATTGCCGTTATTCTTCTTAGTTCTCAGAATGATAGAGCCCATCTTTTTGTTGTCTTTGCGAAAGACTATTACGGTGTCGCTCTTTAGCTCAATCTTTTTACGATAGTCGTTCAGGTCTCCGTAACCAAGGATATCGCAGGATACGCCCCCCCTGTCATAATTCGCCTCAATGTGTGTCACTTCGCAGACGTCGCCCTCATGCACGATAACGCTTGAACCGTTCTCCACTATCTTCGGTTCATCGTTAACATTCACCACAACATACTCAAGCTTCGGTTTGCGGAGAAAGATTGTCGGAGCTTCGGGGGGGATAATATCATACAGTTTCATAAACTCATTCACTGCATAGTTATGGTGAAGCACCTTCATCTCTGTTGTGGGAAGGTTTTTCGATGATTCCACACCGTATGCAGGCAGACAGAATGAACGGAGGGCATAGTATGTTGCGGTCTTTCGCATCTCGGCGAATTTCGTCCCTGAATCTTCCGTCTTTGTATTAAAATAGTGCATGAAGTATTGTTCATCGCCTATCTTCTTATTAGTCTCTTTGAGAACTTCTATGGCATCCGTACGGAGGTCAAGCTCTGTACCGTCTTCACACTTAAACACATCGGCATCCGTAATGATAGACTGACCGAACCTCTTAGGGTTTCTCCATTTATCGACATATGTCGGAGTATGATAGCCCCCCCAGCCGTCGTGGAGATTCAGAAATATGTCTGATTCAGCCATCAGCTTCTTGATTATACTGACAACCTTATCCATCTGAGACTTCTCAGGCTCATCCAGAAACCTGCGGTTCATATCGCCATCTGGGCCTCTGTCATACAAAATTACAGATTTAAAATTAGCTCTGGGGGGGATAACAATCAGATTACCCTTCTCCAGTCTGAGGTCGGAATACAGATCAGCAGATAAAAAAAACCGCCCGGTTCGTCCCCCCCTTGTATACCGCCCACGATAAACATTGTCTTACCGTCTGTACGTCCGTTGATCTTATATATATTAAGTTCGTAGTCTGTCCCTTCGAAGTAAACTTCGTGTTTGGTGGACGGACGTTCCTCCGCCAAACCTGTGACAGTGACAGACAAAAGCAGTATTAGTGTTATAAAAAACCTGATCATTCAGCTCTCCAGTATTCAGAAACAATTTTGAAATCGCCCGGGCATCCTTCGAGCTTAAGGGTCTTTATGCCTACATCTTTATATTCATTGCCTGTATATTCCTGACGGAATTCAACAGTATAGCTGACAGGGGGGGAAGCGGCTCTGAAAGTGATATTCTCTATAACGACATTCAGTTTACTTAGCCCCCCCTCAAACTTGCCCGCCTTGTCAGCTTTCCATTCAGCCTTGTTCATCCCTCTGGTTTGAAATTTGTCAGAATAAAAACTGATATATTCGTCTGCCTGTCTGCTCTCCCAGCCTGCTTTCCATGCGACAAGGAAGTCATTAACCTTGGTTCTGACAAAGTCCGAACCGTCCATGGGTATGAACTCCTCTGATATTATCTTCAACCCGTCGAGTTCGCTCTCTAGATAAAAACGTTTCTTTCCATAACTGTAAACATTCGGAGCACAGTAATACTGCTCAAACTCCGCCACAGCCTCGGACTGGGTCTGCGAAAAAAATGCGGAAGTTGTCAGCATAGACTTTTCTATAAGGGAAAATCTCCATCAGGTTCTTCTTATATGCGAGATAACTTGCGAAATTCCTGCCCCCCCCGACACTCTTAAACCCTGCATGGTAAAATGACTGAAAACTCTCGAAGTCATTGTTCTCCCATGCATGAATATAGTCGGCGACTATCTGTTTAATCCTGTTGAAATGCTCGCGTATCTGCTCCACCGCCCCCCCCTGTATCCCTTCATCCGTGATAACCACGGGAGTGCCAACAGTTATATAATCACTGAGCATAGAGAGCTTGTCGTTATCCATTGCCACACAGCCTTTGGTCACAACCTCCGATCTCTCTGGGCTGACACCGTGCAGCCAGATGCCGCCGCCGGTTTTACCTGCGAGTCTGTCTTTCAGGTTAGGGTAAGATAGCGGATACGCACCCGTACCATACTGTCTGCTCACCTCTGAGCCGTACATGCTCTTCAGCTTTTCGGGAGAGAGGAAGCCAGTAACGAAATAAACCCCCCCTTCAGGTGTCCTTTCATCACCCCCCCTCACAAGTTTGTCCCCCCCTTCGACACCGCCTGTGAGTACCTGCATTGAATGGAGCACCTCGGTACGCCCTTCGGAAATCTTTAGAACATGCATCCACTTTCCGGATTTTTCCACCAGTACGGCATTGAAGCTGTCTGACGGTTCAGCGGAGATATTCATAAAGGTCTGTGCAAAAGAGGCTGATGTCAATATACATAAAACTACTAATGCATTAATAATTATCTTCATATTTACCACTCGATATTCTTCCCATAGAGGAAGTATCTGTCTAATTTGTTTTTCATCATGTTATTAACAGGTTTCGACATACCCACGGGAATGTCGTTATAATAAAGTGCAGGTCCATGATAATCTTCAACTTTTTCTATGTCAAACCCTTTAAGATATCTCAATGAGGACTCAAGGGAAATCTGTGTTTTCCCATCATCTTTCATAAGGTCGGACAACTGCCACATGGCCTGTGAGCTAAGCTCCCCCCCTGCTCTTTTAAAAATCAGTATCCCATTCTTTGAGAAGTTGATACTCCTGTCCATCTGGGTAGTCAGATAAACAGCACCGCCTTTTTCATAAAGTTCCGCATATTCAGGAAAATTGTTAAAAAACATCTCCACGGACTTATCGGTCTTCCCTCTGCTGAACTGACCGCCATGACTGTCTGAACCTCTCCTCCTTATACCTGCGATAAAAAAAACCGTCATACTTATCAGTATGGGGGGGCATATACCTTACCACATAAGGGTCGACTTCTGCATCACCTGAAACTCCCCCCCCTGTGTGGTTTCCTTCATTAATATCCACGAGTTCGCAGTCAAAGCTGTCCAGCAGATGTCTGACAACCTCTTCATTCTCTTCCACCGAAAATGTACAGGTGGAGTAAACCATCACGCCGCCCTCCTTTAAGGTTTCGAAGGCTGATTCGGCTATCTCTTTCTGAAGCTTTGCCATCCTGTCCACATAATCCTGACACCACTCTGAATTAACAGTCTTATTTCTGCCTATCTTATTCTCGTTACTGCATGGAGCATCAAGGAGGACACCGTCAAAAAAAATCTGTCGAATGTTTTGTGCAGAGCTCTTCCGTCACGCCCTATGGTACGCACGGAGTATGCTCCGTATTTTTCAATATTAAACTGTAAGGATTTCATCCTTTTGCCTGAAGGTTCGTTGGCTATTATGGCACACCTGTTCCCCCCCAGCAAATCCGCCATGGCACAGGTCTTTCCACCCGGGGGGGCTGACGCCACATCCAGAATATACGGATAATCCGGCATAAGCCTGCAAAGGGTCTCCGCCGCAAAAACAGAGGACGGATTCATAATATAATAACCGCCTGTCTGGAAACCGACAGTTCCCGTAAGCTTATCTTCGCCGCTATCCACGCGGTATACACCGGGGGGGAGTTCATCAGCTTTCGTCAGATCTATCCCTGCGTTTTTAAGCTCGTTCAGATAGTCGGCACTTCTGGACGAAGCGACACGTACATATTTGTGCCTGTGTCCGCTCAGGCTCTGAAAAAAAAGCTTTCTGCTTGATCACCAAGCATTTGACTGTATTTTGCGACAAATTGAGTATTTAGCATGTGGCAAAGGATAAAACAATTATATTGAGTTATCAATATTAATGTAGTAAATTTCATCCATGAAAATAGTTGTAGCGGGAGCCGGCGAGGTAGGATTCCATATCGCTGAGCACCTCATCAAAGAGGGGGGGAAGGACGTTGTCCTCATCGAAAGAGACCCCCCCGATCGTGTCAAATTTGCTTCGTCACATCTTGACTGCCTTGTCGTACACGGCGAGGCTACAAATCTAGAAACATTAAGACAAGCCGGTATCCAGAAGGCAGAAGGCTTCATCAGTGCAACCGACTATGATGAAGTGAATATGATCACCTGCTTTATGGTAAACAGCGAATTTAAAGTACCTATAAAAATCGCCCGTGTCCGCAACATGGAATACTCCAAAACCAGACTGGTAGGGCAGAAATACAGCGGCATCGACTATGTGGTGAACCCTGAGGTTGAAGCGGCTAAAAACATCGCACTCACTGTCCAGTACGGTGCAACCAGTGATATTTTTCTTTTTGAGGATTCCGATATTCAGCTGAGGGATATTTTTGTGGACGAGGATTCCTTCTTCTGCGGAAAACCTATGAAAGACCTCAAACAGGAACTCAAAGAGGACTTTATCATAGCCGGAGTTCTCAGAGATTCGGATGTAATAGTCCCGACAGGTGAAACAATCCTTCAGGATCAGGATCATATATATATCATAGCGACTATACGCTCATTTATGCAGATTCTGAAAAAGACAGGGACGCCGCACAAAAAACTGAAAACCGTTATCGTTCTTGGCGGCGGAAAAATAGGCCGCTATGTTACTGAGTTTCTCATCAAAATGGGCAAACAGGTGAAGCTGGTTGAAAAGGACTATGACCACTGTAAAAGACTTGCGGCGGACTATCCTGAGATACTTGTTCTTAATGCAGATATCTCCGACGAATCACTCTTTGACGATGAGAACCTTGCATCCGCCGATGCCATTGTCACTACGACATCTAATGAAGAACTCAATATTCTGGCTGCCGTATACGGCAAGTCGCAAGGGATCAACAGAGCTGTTGCCCTCGTAAATAAAACAAACTATCTGAATTTAGCTGATAATCTGGCATAGACTCCACAGTCAGCCCAAAACTCAGCTCCGTAAATGCAATCCTCAAACATATCCGACGCGGCAACGTGAAAAGCGTATATAAAATCTTTGACGGAAAGGCGGAAGTATCGGAGTTCTATCTGCATCAGGACGCACCCGTGGCAGGCAAAGCTCTGAAAGACATAAAACTGCCATCCGGAAGCCTTATTCTCTCCGTATCAAGGGACGGACACAGCATAGTCCCTGACGGTAATTTTCAGCTGCAGGGTGATGATTCCGTTATTACATTCTGTGCAAAAGACACGGCTGATTCTCTGCAGAAATTCTTCTCAGGTAAGTAGCTATGCATTATAAGCTAATCCTGAAAACCATTGCTATCATTCAGCTTGTTATCGCATTTTTCCACATGGTATGTGCAGGCGTGGCATTTTACTATAACGAAAGCGATGCCCTTATGGGCTTTGCGGTATCCATCACTCTTCTGGTGGGTTTCGGCTCTTTCTTTATACTTCTGTACAGAAACACTAACCCAGATAATGTCTCCACAAAGGACGGCTTCCTGCTTGTAACCCTGAGCTGGCTTGCTGCTTCCCTCGGCGGATCACTCCCTTTTTATATATCGGGTGCTATACCGTCATATACGGATGCATTTTTCGAGACCATATCCGGTTTTTCAACGACAGGGGGGGCAAGCATCCTTACTAATATCGAGAGTCTGCCGCTCTCCATACTCTTCTGGCGTTCACTAACTCACTGGCTGGGCGGTATGGGTATCGTAGTTTTGGCTGTTGCGATCCTCCCCCCCCTGCTCGGTATCGGTGGTATGCAGCTCATTAAAGCCGAAGCACCCGGACCGACAGTGGATAAGATCACTCCGAGAATAACGGAAACAGCGAAATATCTCTGGTATATATATGTCCTTTTCACGGTGGCAGAGACCATCCTCCTGATGCTGGGCGGCATGAACCTATACGACGCTCTCACACATACTTTCGGTACTGTGGCTACAGGCGGATTCTCCACCAAGAACTCCAGCGTAAGTCACTTCGGTTCGGCATACATCGACTGGGTAATCACGATATTTATGCTTCTGGCTGGAATCAACTTTGCCCTGCATTTCAAGCTCCTCACGGGCAGATTCAAAAGCATCTCGAAAGATTCAGAGCTGAAAGCGTATCTTGCAATAATATTACTCACGACAATGATCATAACAGTATCAATATACGGAACTGTATACGACAGTTTCGCTGACAGTCTACGCTTTGCGGCATTTCAGGTGGTGACATTCATCACCACAACAGGTTACGCCACGGCGAACTACGAAAACTGGCCGTCACTCGCCAGATAATACTCTTTATGCTGATGTTTGTCGGCGGATGTTCAGGTTCGACAGGCGGAGGTATCAAGGTTATAAGGCTTGTGACTCTGCTTAAGCAGGGGGGGATCAACGAGATGAAGTACCTCGTCCACCCGAGAGGGATATTTATCATCAGGCTGAGCGGCAATACCGTAAAAAAAAGATATTGTCTATGCCGTCAGCGGCTTTTTCTTCCTATACATTTTTCTTCTGCTTGTGGTCACTATGATAGTGGCGACATGCGGTGCTGATGTCCTCACTGCTTTCACAACAGCCCTTGCCACTGTGGGCAATATAGGTCCGGGCTTCGGATGATAGGACCTACGGAAAATTACGCTTTCTACCCTGATTATGTAAAATGGGTACTAAGTGCGGCTATGATAATCGGCAGACTTGAGATATATACTATCCTCGTTCTGTTTACACCTATGTTCTGGAAAAAATGAGTACATATAAAATAAAAGTAACAGGCGTTGTTCAGGGTGTCGGGTTTCGTCCATTTATCTTTAAACTGGCACACAGTTATAAGCTGAAAGGGTATGTAACCAACAACTCATCAGGTGTCGAGATAATGGTTAATTCCGACGAGGAGACGCTCGCGGAGTTTATTCAGGACATAGAGCTGAAAGCCCCCCCACCCCCCCTCGCAAATATCCTCAGTATATCTTATACCGAGGCAGAGGATGAGGTGTTTGAGATGTTCGCCATAGAGCCGTCAAAGGCATCCTCAGGCGTGACATTAGTTCCGCCGGACACAGCCATGTGCGTAGACTGCTCAAAAGAGATATCAGACCCTAGCAACAGACGTTACAGATATCCGTTCACTAACTGCACCAACTGCGGTCCGAGATATTCTATCATGCAGTCCATGCCCTACGACAGACCCAAGACGACTATGTCGAAGTTCCGCATGTGCAAGGATTGCCAGTCAGAGTACGACGACCCTTCAGACAGAAGATTCCACGCTCAGCCAAATGCCTGCCCAGTATGCGGTCCTATGGTCTATATGGGGGGGAAATATGCAGGCATGGATGCTATTAATGAAACGGCAGAGATAATAAACAAAGGCGGCATAGTCGCCGTAAAAGGGCTTGGCGGATATCATCTCATCTGCGATGCTTCTCAGGATATCCCCCCCGTCAAAACACTCAGAAACCTGAAAAACAGACCAGACAAACCTCTGGCTGTTATGTGCGACCACTCATCTATAGAAAAATACGTCACGGACGAATACGCTTTAAAGCTCTTCAGATCGCCGCAAGCTCCGATTGTGATCATGAACGCCCCCCCCGATGTCCCGATATCGGCTCAGGTAAACCCCCCCATGTCAGACAATATAGGTTTTGTCGCTCCTTACACACCTCTGCATAAGGTGCTCCTGAATGCATGTAAAACAGATTTTCTCATAGCTACAAGCGGTAACAAAAAGGATGAACCCATAGCGAAAAACGATAGAGAGGCGGAGAAAGCTCTCTCGTCTTTCACGTCATATTTCCTCCACCACACACGACCTATACACAACCGTGTGGACGACTCACTCGCCACTATAATTGGCAACACTCCTTATGTAATGCGTCGTGCCAGAGGGTTCGCCCCCCCTTATCCTGTCATGCTCCCGTCGGCTGTTGACGGATGTGTGCTGGCTCTGGGAGCACACCTCAAAAACACCATAACCATAGCAAAGGGGGGGAAATATGCATTCGTAAGTCAATACATAGGCGATCTGGACAATCCCGATACATGCAGTTTCTTTGAAGAGACAATAGAGAAGATGAAGGCACTTTACGATCTTGAGCCGGACAGAGTAATCTGTGATAACCACCCTGAATACTACAGCAGTAAATATGCCGCAAAATCAGGACTGCCTGTTCAAAAAGTTCAGCACCATGTTGCACATATGATGTCATGCATGGCAGAGAACGGACTTAAAGACGATGTTATAGGCTTGATACTGGACGGCACGGGGGGGCTGGGGGGGACTGACGGCACAATATGGGGGGGCGGTGAATTCCTCACAATGCAGGACAGAAAGATCACACGTTTTTCCACTTTTCCAAAGGTGATGCAGCCAGGGCTGGATGCCGCAGCGAAGAACCCCCCCGGCAGAATGCTTGTTTCATATCTTCATCATTTTAAACTCTTGGACGAATACTCCGAACTGCTGACAACAAAGCTGTTTATACCTGAAAAAGACATCAGACTGACTGTGAATATGATAGACAGGAATATCAACTGTATCCCCCCCACAACCAGTGCAGGAAGATTTATTGAAAGCCTTGGAGCTGCCGTCACAGGCATAACAACTAATCTGTTTGAGGCTCATTCTGCCATGAAGCTTGAGGGTTTTGCACACAGAGCCGACATCAAAGGTAAGGATATTGCAGATATGCCATCTGAAGATTTTTATAAAGAGATTTTCAGATACGCCATGGAGTCTTTAAAGAATAACACTCCTAAACACATTACTGCTCGAAATATCCATACACAGATTTCCAAAAGAATTATATCTGAGCTCCGTCTGATCAGAAAAAAGACAGGTCTTTCCGACGTTGTTCTTTCCGGTGGGGGGGTCTTCCAGAATACCTTTCTCATGAAAGAACTTTTAGAGATGAAAAAACTTACCGTCCACCGCCACAAAGCGATCCCGCCAAATGACTCTTGTATATCTCTGGGACAGGCTTATTATAATACTTATTCCAAAATCAAAAATTTTAGTTCATAATTCATTATAAGCAATTATTATTAATATTTTTGCGAAAAGGACTGTGATAATGACTCAAAATGATACTTCTATACTTTTAATGTGCAACAAAAACAGTGGATGCAAAATTCTTAAAGAAACAATCAACAGTCTTTCCTGCGACGTGACCATATGCGACACACGTGAAGAGGCGGAAAGGGTTCAGGCTGAGTCACCTAAAGATATTATCATAACCGAATATATCCTTGAAAATACCAATGGCGTGGATTTCCTTAAAGCTTCACTCCACAATTCTATGGGTGCTGCACGTATCATCGTGGGCGACAAAGGGAACGAAGAGCATGTTGTAAAGGCGGTAATCAAAGGTATAGCATGTACTTACCTTGAAAACACAGGCGACGGTAATCTCATAAGAAGGAAGATCGAAGACATCATCCGTGTCCGCTCATCAATGAATAATCAAAAGCTCCTTAATCTCCTGCCCGGCACAACAGACCTGCCGATCAACATGGTTGTTTATGAACAGCTGATGGAAGCTATCAACAATGACACTTCTGTTCCCGAGGTGGCGAAGATCATAGCACAGGATGTCACACTGACGGCAAAAGTTCTACAGGTGGCAAACTCCGCTTTCTACGGTAATTTCAGCGGAACATCCATAGAGAAAGCTATGCTTTATATGGGGGGGCTGAACCCTATCAAGGATATCGTGCTCCTTCACTCTCTCGCCACTAACCTGAATATGAACGCATCTCAGAATAAAGAGCTGGAAGAGATAGTAAAGCACTCCATTGAAACAAACTATTATATGCACGCAATATCAAAGAAAGTCCCCCCCAACTGCCCTATAACGACACTCAATAATTCCATAGGAATTATCCACGACATAGGCAAGCTGGTTCAGCTGGTATTCTTCCCCCCCATGGAATACAGCAGCATAGACGAATACCGCGACGACAACCCGAACACCGATTACTATACGTGTGAGCTTGCTACAGGCAACTCTGCAATAAAGCACTCTGAAATAGGTGCGTACTTCCTGAGATGCTGGAATTTTAATCAGTATTCGATAGAGGCGGCACTGTTTCACCACGAACCTGAACTAGCAACCGAAGATATGAAACCATGTGTGGAAGCTCTATTTTTGGCAAACACTATCTCAGACATAAGGAACGGATTTGATTTGTCGCTGGATGACGCAATCGCAAGATGCAAGACGATAAAACTGGAAGCACAGGACATATTGACCATCATGCCGCCGCTTTAATTTTGCTGTTTAGGATCAAGTATATCCCTCAAGCCTTCACCGAGGAGATTATACCCCCCCAATACCGTAATGAATATTGCAATCCCCCCCGGAAAGAATGAAAGCCACCATGCAAACATGATATTATCCTTCCCTGCTGTCAGGATATTACCCCCCCATGACGGAGTCGGAGGCTGAACCCCCCCAAGCCCAAGAAAACTGAGTGATGATTCTGTCAGGATAGCACCTGCTACACCTAATGTTGCAGTCACGAATATAGGTGTAAAAACATTCGGCAGTATATGTTTGCTGAGGATAAGCCATGACGGCAGCCCCCCCTGCACCTTTGCAGAAACTATATAATCACGGGTTTTCACGCTAAGCACTTCTGCACGTACCAGCCTGGTTACGCCCATCCAGCCTGTTAAACCTATAATGGCCATAACATTAAAGATCGAAGGGTTAAGAAAAGCTATCACCGCAAGTATCAGAAAGAATGACGGGAAGCAGAGCATAATATCCACAAACCTCATCACTACCATATCAATTAATCCACCGAAATAACCTGCGATAAGTCCAAGTATCATACCTATTGCAATTGATATCCCCCCCACAGCAACAAAACCAACAAACAGGGATATCCTGCTTCCGTAAACTATGCGGCTGAAAACGTCACGCCCTAAATCATCCGTGCCGAAATAATGCTCTGCAGATGGGGGGGGTAAAAAGACTGAATCAAAGTCTATAAATGCAGGATCGTGAGTCGCAATATATGGAGCGAACAATGCCAGCCCAACGAATATAAGCACTATAAAAAGTCCTGAGAAGAAGAGGATATTCCTGTTCACTTTGCCGAGCAGTCTATTTCTTCCCATATCTAATCCTCGGGTCGACTAGACCATAGCTTATATCGCAATAAGATTACCTATCAAAGTGAGCACAGCACCAAGCACCAGCACACCCATAACAACAGGATAATCCCTAGCCATTACAGACTGATAAAAGAGCTGTCCCATACCCGGAATACTGAATATAGACTCAAAAATGACACTTCCGCCTATCAGCCCGGGGGGGATTGAAAGACCGAGTATCGTCACCACAGGGAGTAAGGCATTCTTCAGTGCATGTTTAAACACAACCCTTGATTCGCTGAGCCCTCTTGCCCTCGCACTGGTAACATACTCTTCACCCAGCACCTCCAGCATCGAGTTCCTCGCAAATCTTGAAAGCCCTGCCAGACCGCCGAAAACGGACAATACAATCGGCAGGAACGCATGGTGGAGGATATCCAGCACCTTCCCCCCCATAAAGGAGAGCTGTTCATAATTATACGATTTAAGACCTGATATAGGCAGCCAGCCTTTCACCACACCGAAATAATACATACACATAAGTGCCAGCCAGAATGTAGGGACGGCAAAACCTACAAATACAAAAACCGTCACGGACTTGTCGAAAATAGAATTTTGCATATAAGCTGACAACACCCCCCCCAAGGGGGGGAGTGCAATTATAAAGATTAAGACCATTCCTGCGATATTCAGATAGATTGTGACAGGCATCCTTTCGTTTATCTTCTCCATGACGGACTTACCGTCAGGAGCGAAGGATTCACCGAAATCCAGAACTGCCACACGCTTTACCCAGTCGATATAGCGGATATGCAGAGGCTTATCCAAGCCGTAAAGTTTAACGAATTTTTCGTGAGCCGATTCAGAGAATTTCGGATTCATAGACGAGAGGAACTGTGCAGGGTCACCCGGAGCTAAATGAATAACAGCAAAACAGATTATGGTGATACCTATCAATAGAGGTATCATTTCGGCAAGCCTTCTGGCTATGTATGTAAGCATATTATGTTTTCAGTAATACTACTTCTCAAACTGATATTTTTGGTTCTCTTTCTTAACCCACCAATACTCCTGATTGTGTGTCAGTCCTGCCGGAGCTGTGTAAACATCCTCGAAACGCTTTGACACAGACACCAGAGCATGGGGGGGGACATAAAGGAATGTATAAGGCTGATCTTCCGCAATTATCTCCTGAGCTTTATGATAATAGAGTTTACGTTTTTCAGGGTCAAATTCTTTGCGGCCTTCAATGAGTAGCTTATCCAGCTCTTCGTTTTTGTAACATATAAAATTCAGTTTTCTGCCGCCGCAGTTTTTAGAGTGCCAGACATCGTAAAGGTCAGGATCGTGAGTTATATTCCACCCAAGAACCAAAGCATCAAACTCCTGCTTATGCACATACTCATTTAGGAATGTAGCCCACTCCAAAACACGTATGCTGACCTTCACTCCGACTTTCGCCCAGCTTTGCTGAAGGGTTTCGCATATCTTGGTACGCACCGTGTTCCCCCCCTGATTTGTCATCAGCTCGAACTCCAGTTTCTTCCCCCCCTTTTTATCGAGTATGCCGTCACCGTCTGAGTCTGTCCAGCCTGCTTCGGCAAAAAGCTCTTTCGCTTTTTCAACACTGTAATCATACTTTTTAACTTTGTCGTTATACCAGATAGTCCCTGGTTTATATGGTCCGGTGGCAGGTATTCCAAGGTCAAACAGAATCCCTTTCACTATATCATTTTTAGGTGTCGCATAGGTCAGTGCCTGACGAACCCTCTTATCGTTAAAAGGTGCTTTCAGCTGATTGTAGGCAACATATGTATAGCCGAAACTCAGATATTTATATTTATCATATTGTTCATTATATTTAGGATTATTGTCAGTCTGCCTTGTCCATTGAAGCGGAGTAAGACCTGCTATATCAACAGCTCCGTTAAGATGCTCAAGGAATGCTGTAGCAGTATCCGGTATAACCCTTGTAATCAGTCTGTCGATGTATGGTCTGCCCTTGAAGTAATCCTCGTTGGCGATCAGTGTAATAGACTCGCCTGCCTTCCATTCATGAAATCTGTAAGGTCCTGTGCCCACAGGTTTCCTAAGGAGAGGCGACTTTGTAACGTCCTGCCCCCCCTCAAGCAGATGCTTAGGTACAACAGGCATCCCCCCCCAGCTTATAAGAGCAGGGGGGGCAAACGGTTCGTCGTATGTAACTTTTACGGTAAATTTGTCTATGACTTCGAAAGATTTAACAAGACGGAAATCGGCATCATAGGATGTCGGAGTCTTGTCATCTATCATGAATTTGTAAGTGAATTCCACATCTGCGGATGTAAACGGCTGTCCGTCATGCCACCTGACATTCTCGTGAAGATAAAAGGTTATCTCTCTGCCGTCCTCTGAGATATCCCAGCTCTTTGCGAGATCCCCCCCTATGATATTCAGGTCTTTATCGTATTCCACCAGACCATTATATATCTTAGAGGCTACATCATGGGATGCATTATCAGATGTTATGTTATAAATAAGCCCCCCCGTAGCATCACCAAGACTCGATTCGATAAACCCGTCTCCATTGACAGGTTTTACGACAGGCTTAGCCGATACTTTTTTTACGGGTGTGCTTACAGTCTGTTTTTCGGCATTATCATCTTTCTTGTCCCCCCCACAGGCGAAAAGCCCCCCCAGGATAAGACTGCAACAATAAGAAGCCTTAAAATCACTTGGACTCCGCAGGTACTGCAGGTTTTTCAGCAGGGGGGGCAGGAACAGTCTGCTCTGCTGCCGGCTGAAACTGATCTACAACACTATCTGTACTCTTCTGAGTGGAAAGGATAGCGAGTGTAAGCGACGTAACCATAAAGAGTATCGCCACGATTGTCGTGATTCTATTCATGATATTTACAGGTGCACCCGGACCGAAAACGTCCCCCCCCTGTCCGCCACCGAAAGCAGCTCCGAGAGACGAGCCTTTACCCGCCTGAAGAAGTACCGCCATAATAAGTAAAAAAAACAAACAAAAAGGTGCAATGCAAGAACTATAGTATACATTCAAAATCTCCGTTAACTATTAAAATTGATCAGTTTGCCAAATGTAGTGGCATCGAGGCTAGCTCCCCCCCCGACGAGAGCTCCATCTATATTGTCGCGCATCATGAGAGCAGAAACATTGTCCGGTTTCACGCTGCCGCCATATAAAATTCTTACTTTTTCCGCAACAACAGGACCGTACATCTTTTTGAGCTGTCCTCTTATATTTGCGTGTATCTCCTCAGCATCGGCAGGTGTTGCGGTTTTACCTGTTCCGATAGCCCATACAGGCTCATATGCAAGGGTGATATTATTCATCCTGTCCATGTTAATGCCGTGCAGACCCATACCGACCTGATACAAGACCGTCTCTGTGGCTATGCCTGCTTCTCTCTCTTCGAGGGATTCACCCACGCAGAGGATGACATGCAGTCTGTTACGCAGAGCAGCTTTTACTTTTCCGTTGATCTCTTCATTTGTTTCTTTATAGATAGCACGTCTTTCAGAGTGTCCTATGATAACAGTGTCTGCTCCTGTTGAAGCGACCATATCTGCACTGACTTCACCCGTGAAAGCCCCCCCTTTCTCTTCTAAAGAAACATTCTGTGCTGCCACAGATATATTATACCCCCCCATCTCTCTGATGGTCTCAGCGACCTTCGATAATGAACAGAAATCAGGAGCAACTCCTACATCAACTTTTGAATAATCAATCTTAACAGAAAGGAGTGAGGCTATAAGGTCAGCCGATTCATTCATGTTCAGATTCATCTTCCAGTTTCCGTATATCAGCGGCTTTCTCATTTATCTTTCTCCACAGTTCCGGTAGTGGCGGCTGTTTTTGTAGCACCCATTGAGCAGTTTCCGTTGAAAACTACCCCCCCTTCCTCAACCTTGAATATAGGAGTGTTGATAGTACCTGTCACATAAGCCGGCTTATAAAGCTCGACTTTAACCTTGGCATTGATAACACCATCGAACCTGCCGGAGATTTTCACATCCCCCCCTGCCTCTACTTCTGCTTTAACATTTCCTGAGCCGGCAACAACAAGTGTATCCGGTGTTTTAATGTTACCTTCGAAATTGCCGTCGATTCTAACAAGCCCGTCGAAGATGAGTGTACCGTTAAAGCTTGTATTCTTCCCGAGGAAAGCGTCTATGCTGTTGTTATCTTTACCTTTCATCTATTCCCCCCCTCTAATCGTTTTTATAATTCTGTCCAGATCATCGTTGCTGGAGTATTTTATCTGTATCGTTCCACCCTTTTTACCGGGTTTGATCTCTATTTTAGTACGGAAGAATTCTTCATCTCAGCTTTCAGGCTCATGACGAAAATATTCTCGTCGTCCTGCTTCTGCATGATCTTCTCACGCTCTTTTTTAGACACGAGTTTCTCTACATCACGGACGGAAAGACTATTTTCTATTATTTTGATAAGAATTTCAACAGCCTTCTTCTCTTCAAGCCCGATAAGTGCCCTTGCGTGCCCTTCAGATATGTGCCCTTCCTCCAGAGCCATGATGACCCTTTCAGGTAAACCGAGCAGTCTGATTGTATTCGCCACGGCTGAACGGCTCTTGCCCACAACGTCTGCCACATCTTCCTGACGATACTCATGCTTATCCATGAGGTTTTTATATGCTCTGGCGAGTTCAAGAGGTCCAAGATCCTCACGTTGTATATTCTCTATCAGAGCAAGCTCAAGCTTCTCTGTCTCTTTGGTAATCTCACGTACAACGGCAGGCACACGGCGTAATCCTGCAAGCCTGCGGCTCTCCAGCGTCTCTCACCTGCTATGATGACGTATGTACCTTCTTCTTCCCCCCCTTTAGCAAGAACCATCGGCTGTATAATACCGTTCTTTCTGATGGAATCGGTCAGTTCACTCAATGCCTCTTCATTAAAGACCTTTCTAGGCTGGTCCGGGTTCGGTATAATATCCGCAATATCTATTTCATTAATGATTGTTCTGGTCTTTTCTGCCTTTGGAATCAGGGATTCAAGCCCTTTACCAAGTGAATTTTTTTCATGACAACCTCGCGAGCATCTCTTTTGCCAGCTCAATATAACTTGCCGCACCTTTGGATTTTATATCATATTCAATAATCGACTGCCCATGACTAGGTGCTTCGCTCAGTCTGACGTTTCTTGGTATTATAGTATCGAATATACTGTCGTGCAGGAATTCCTCTACCTGTTTCTGCACCTCTTTAGACAGGTTATTTCTAGGATCAAACATTGTGAGAAGTATCCCCCCCTCAAGTTCGAGGTCTTCGTTCAGACTCTCTCTGATCAGCCTGATAGTGTTGAGCAGTTGTCCCAGCCCTTCCATAGCGTAATACTCACACTGCAAAGGTATCAGAACAGAATCGGCGGCAGTCAGAGAGTTCACCGTCAGAAGCCCCCCCAGCGAAGGGGGGGGACAGTCTATCATCACAAAATTATACTTATCAGAGACTTTGGACAAAATCTTCTTCAGCTTTGTCTCCCTTGATATCTCGGTCACCAGTTCCACTTCGGCGGCGGACAGATTTATATGTCCGGGAACGATATCAAGATTTTCGACTTTGGTTGGTCTGATAGTGTCTTCGACATTTGCCCTTCCGATGAGTACATCATAAATAGACGCATTATCATCGGATAGTGACACACCGAGTCCACTTGTTGCATTCCCCCCCTGTGGTCCATATCCACGACGAGGACATTTGCTCCGGCAAAGCGAGAGCAGAGCTCAGATTTATCGCAGTGGTTGTCTTGCCGACCCCCCCACCCTTTTGATTCGCTATAGCGATTATTTTTCCCATTGCCTCACAGAGTAATAAATTACGACCTAAAAATCAATAAACGTTTCATACAGCCGTCACTTATTTAATAGATTTAACACGATCATATATAATAGATATAAAGAAACACGCTGCCGACACTGATATAATGCTGGCACCCGATGTCAGATTAAACATATAAGACATAAAAAGCCCCCCCACAAGAGAAAAAACAAGCGAGAATACGGTCGAGTAGATCATCATCCCTTTCAGACTGTTAGACATCCGCTCGGCCATATACGGCGGAATAGTCAACATAGATATTATCAGTATAAGACCTACAACCCTGATGAGAAGCACAACAGCCAATGCGGACATGACGAGCATAGAAGCGTATATCAGGTCAGATTTGACCCCCCCCATGCTGGTTGCAAAATCAGCGTCGAAGCTGACAGCATGTATCTGTCTGTACCACTTGAGG
>JDSG01000039.1_pt1 | contig 72535 bp, 106 predicted proteins | sample 199341 | NCBI WGS metagenome assembly JDSG01 (sample SAMN02584197, study PRJNA231836) | bioreactor metagenome | isolation source: continuous culture bioreactor short generation time transfer1 day 52 after... | place: Germany: Bremen | reverse complement strand
CCTCAAAAGCTTTTCGTCTGCTTCTGAGCCGCCCCCCCAACTTGTGAAGCGAAGGAAGTTATAACTAATTGCGGCACATAGGTCAAGCAATTATTTGCTTTTTTTTATTACTTTTTTTTATTAATTTTATTATATCATTATTACCAGCATGTTACAAAACCATCATTTTGCAATAATCTATGACGAAAAAAGGGGGGGCGAAGCATTTTATACTTCACCCCCCCTTTGGTCATTTACTATAATACGCTTAAAAAATTAAGCTTTGCCTGCTGAACCCAGAACATTTTCGTTCTTAGCTTTATACATCTTTAATAGATCGGCTCTGGCAGGCTTAAGATACTGGCGAGGGTCAAAGTGGTCAGGGTTATTTGCCAAATGCTCCCTGATCTTAGCCGTGAAGACCAGTCTGCCGTCTGAATCTATGTTTATCTTGCACACTGCACTGGCAGCAGCTCTTCTAAGTTGCTCTTCCGGTACACCGAGAGCACCTTCGAGGTTGCCGCCGTATTTATTGATCATCTCCACATAGTCCTGAAGGACACTGGAAGCTCCGTGAAGGACAATAGGGAATCCGGGTATACGCTTCTCGCACTCTTCGAGTATATCGAATCTGAGCGGCGGTACAGGCTCACCGGCCTTAAACTTGAAAGCACCGTGAGATGTTCCGATAGAGATAGCTAGTGAATCTACACCCGTACGCTCGACAAACTCCACAACCTGATCAGGGTCGGTGTAGCTTGAATGCTCTGCAACAACATCGTCCTCTATCCCTGCAAGAATACCTAGCTCGCCTTCAACAGTAACGTCATGTGCATGAGCATATTCCACTACCTGCTTAGTTACAGCGATATTCTCTTCGAAAGAGTGATGAGATCCGTCTATCATAACACTGGAGAAACCTGAATCCACACAGCTCTTACAAGTTTCAAATGTATCACCGTGATCAAGGTGAAGAGCTATAGGTATATTGCAGCCCAGTTCTTTGGAATATTCAACAGCTCCCATAGCCATATAGCGGAGCATCGTAGCATTTGCGTATTCTCTCGCACCCTTGGATACCTGAAGGATAACCGGAGACTTTGACTCCACACAGGCGGCGATAATAGCCTGAAGCTGCTCAAGATTATTAAAATTATAAGCAGGTATAGCGTACTTCCCCCCCTCCATAGCTTTTGCAAACATCTCTCTGGTATTCACAAGTCCCAGATCTTTATAACTGACTCCCATAAAAGAACCTCCATATATATATGTATTAACTAAACAAACATATTTAATGACATGCTGATTTCGTCTATCTTGACCTTCGCTCCGCTTGGCTCTTTCCCTTTGCATCCGGGGGGGACAACTATGCCGAAAAACTTCATGTCGAAAATCCCTGCAAAATTCTTCATCCAATCGAGAGTCCCCCCCTGACCATGGCTTCTGTTCGGAGATGCCTGAGTGAGCACAAAAAAAGAGCTTCTTATCATTCCCAAAGGTCGGGCGGCCGCTGAAATTCTGAAAGACATAAAACTTATCCAGAAAGAGCTTAGCCACACCGCTTATAAAACTGAAATAGTTAGGAGAGATGAGTATAACAAGGTCAGCATCATTCACCGACCCCCCCATAACTTCACGCAGTCCTTCCTCCACAAGTTCCGGCTTGAATCCGCTGTCATCCTTCCTGAACCCGTAGGATGAATCAAACTCCAGACTGCAAAGATCGAATCTTCTGCAATCTTCATATTTAGCCTGTAAACGCTCTGCGATAAAAGCAGAGTTCGCATCTGTCTCAACAGCTGCATTTATTATTACAACATCCATATTAGCCTCACCTATGTAGTTTAACTTCCAAGTCAATCTGTTTCAACAAGTATTTATAGCAATAATACCCTAGATAAATTATTGACATATCCACAGATATATAGTGATAATCCGTTATGAATGAAATGCTGAAAGAATTAGAACAGGCAGGTATCAGAATCTCAACGGAAGAAGCTGAACCTGAGCTTACTGCCGTCCCGTCATACAGAGGCAATATCGGTTTCTTCCGGTTAATTGCAAAGGACTGGGAACTGCTTTTAGTCAAAGGGTATATAAAGACAATATCCGTCGCCTTTCAGGAAAATGTCCTCACGACGACCGAAAAGTAAACGAGATAGCACAAACCCTGTCTGATATCGAAAGGACTCTACGCAAAAGAGTAGTTACCAAGCTCAGCTTTAACGATGAACAAAAGCATGTTGTTAAACGTGTCGAAACTGAAGAACCTCAAGCTCAAGCAGAAGATGCGAGGGACTTCAGAATCCTGCTCCTATAACCAGCGTGGAACGGTCGCTGGGAAAAGATGGCGAAATAAGCGACAAGCACCTGTTTTCCAAGTCGGCTTTTGCAGAGATTTTACCCGAAACACTCAGCCCTTTTGCCATGTCTCTGATCTCTATGATACCTGACGTAATGAATCCGCTGTTCATGAGCAGCAGCATTAAGACCTTGTCTCCATCCGTAAAACTTCTATTCGGTCGGCTCTATATGAATATGGCGAATCTATCTACCATCACCTCCACATTCAGCCAGCCGTCAGATTTTCTGATGATGAATTATGCCCCCCCGTCGATATTCAAATCTGTCAAAAAACCTTCACTCGGTGTACCGAATGACGCAGATCTTAAGATATCTGACGATGAAATACTCGAAAGTATCAAAGATATCACCGATTCAACGGCTGAACTGACTCAAGAGGATATATACAGTGAGGAGTTCATTGAGCTGGTTGCACTTACGGTTATGACATGGGAGATGGTCTATATAAGATTGTGGAAATCCGCCACTGCGGTTCATAAGCTATTATCCAAAGATATAGATTTGACAATGCAGCATATATATAAAACACGCTCAGACAGCATATTGAATGAAAGTTTTGAAGGGTTGTGCACATGTTTTGACCCTGCCGTGGCAGGATATGATTTCTCAGGTCTAAACATCACACACACCTCCATAGAAGATATGTACAAAACTATTCCTGCCGCAAAACGGCTGACTCTGAAGAAGACAAAATATAAAGAGAAGATCGAAGATTCGCACAAATACCTAAGAATGCGTGACGATTTGTTCATCGCCCTATCAATGCTGACAAACAAGATCAGGACACTCCTTCTTGAGTCAGGTACGCAGTTGAATAATGAGCAGATGTTGCATGACAAAAATGACATATTTCTTTTTGAAGTTAGTGAGATCAAAAACATCATAGGCGATGAGTTCTACGGCAATATACCGTTCACTACAAATTTCAGAAGGTGGCAGAATGCGAGATTCTCTGCCCTTTGCCTGCCTTTTAACCTTTATGAAAAGGATGTAGAGGATGCTGAAAGGATTGCCCTGACCCAGATAGAAAAATCAACGAAAGAGAAGCTTATACCATGCTTAGCTCTTTTCCATAAAGATACGGTAACGGATAATTTCACAGTCAGGATGAACTTTGGGCTGAATAGCCTAAAGGATGTTGTCGGCAAAGATATTGTTGTCGCCGAGTCTGCCAGTCTGTTCTCATTTATCGCTGAATACTGTGCCGTAACCGACACACCGCTATACACAGGTGCCAGATTCGCAAGTCTGCTGGTTCAAAACAAGATCCTAACCACTTCGTCTGACTCGATCAGATTTAAATAATCAGAAGGCTATGACCCTGCGGCTGAAGCCTCAGAATAACAGTCTATATTTTCTGAAACAAAAAAAACCCCCCCCAACCTTGTTATTAAGATTGGGGGGGATTTTACTTATAAGTCTTATTTACTAAGAAACTAGGGTTATAGACCCCCCCAGCCATTATGTCTTACTCAAAGGTGATATTTATCTCTACAGTTCCTGTGGAAAGATTAACTTGCTCAGGAGAATCAGGTCTCGCATCAGGACTTGAATAAAAATCACCAGCCGCATCAACAAGATCATTTATCGCTTCGGCAACATCACCAAGGTCACCTAATGGATTACCACCACCCGGCTGACCACCGCCAAGTCCGAATGCATTCCCCCCCATACCGGGGGGGTTATCCAATAATCCAGGAGGATTATTTCCGTCATCACCATCCTGACGACCAGCACCACCTAAGCCATCTTCACCGTCTCCGGCTCCTGCAGCTTCGTCGACTCCTAGACTGCCAAAAACCTTATCATCTGCATCCTTACCGTCATCTGCATCCTTACCGTCGTCACCCTCTTCGCCTCCATCGTCTTCACCGGCACCGGCCATATCCCCCCCTTCAAAGAGTAATGAACTGCCGCCGTCTCCACCAAACTCATAGACCTGCACATCACCACTGGACGAAAGCACAGCCCCCCCCTGACCTGACTTGAGATTGGCGAGCAGAGTCGCTTTATTAGCTGTGGCATTGCCGCCTTTACCTGCCCCCCCTTTCAGAGCACCTGGATCAACCTTACCTGAGGCCACATCCTCAGCATCAACAGTTGCCAGCACTTCGACATTGCCATTATATACTTCGACAATAGTAACGAGTCCGCCGGAGACTATACCGAATGTTGTACCCTTAACACCAATGATAGAGTTAGTGGTTTTAACACGGAAATCACCTGCAACGTCCTCCATCTTTTCCACTTTGAAGAGAACCTTACCTTTTTGAATCTCTGCGTTATAGCCGTCTGCCGTACGCTCTATACCGTTAATTGTCATACGTGATTTTTCGAATACTTTAACAGAACTGCCATCCACAAAGCCAACCTCTGCATAGCCGCGTCTTTTAGTACGCACTATATCATTGACAATGAGTTCTGAACCTTTCTTGGCACGCTTACCCATAACGGCTTCACCGTGCACAATCTCCACCCTGCCCTTAGACTCTGTAACTTCTGCCGCTTTAGTGGCAGCCATAACAGGGACTGACAAAGCCAAGACTGATAATATTATTATAACTTTCTTAACCATCATTAACTCTCCTTAGAATGAGTAGCTTACGGAGACTTCAGATACTGTTTTAGAGTAGTCGTAAGCGTTTTCATTAGAATCTGTCTTAGTGTAGGTAACCCCCCCACCACTGACAAAGATATTAGATGTTATAATGTAAACTCCCTTCAGTGAATAACTGTAATAGTTATCCTTTCTTGAGAGATTATCATAATCGTAATTTGCATAATTAAAGCCGATCGTAGGTGTAAACTTCGGGAAGAGGTTTGCACTCAGAGAAGCTTTAAATATCGTATCTGACTTCTTCTTTAAAGTACCGTCCACATCATCTTTCGCAAAACCGCCTGTCACTTTGGCAGTATATTTCTGCATGAATTTTTTCGCTATTTCTAATGATGTCTGATACTTATAGCCGTCTTTACTTGTATCGCCCGTATTTTCGTCATTCGCATAATTGCTTCTGGTGACTTTTACAGGGACGGTGAACATCCATGTGTCCATTTTATATCTTCCGTACCCTTCCACAGAGACTGCAGTCGAATACTCTTCATCGTCAAAATATGTTATCGCAGCGGTAACCTTAGGCAGCATCACTTCGAAAGCATCGTATCCGTGCTTCATCGACACATAAACACTATGGGTACTCATGTCATATGACGGAATATCAGCGTTCCATGTGGCATAGTGCATAGTCCCAACAGATATAGAATCTGCAAATGACGGATAAAAATTGACTTTAAGGTCAGCAACAGCATAAGTTCTTAAACTGCTCACTTCGGATGCACCCGGAAGCTCGTCCTCATCAATAGAGGTTACGTTTGTATCATACTGCTCACCCAGACTGAAAAAACCGTTGAACAGTTTTTTTGCTGTCTTCCAGCTTTGCAATCTTCCCTTTGGCTACATCAGCGTAATCCTCAGTTTCGGCAGCTTTGCTATATTCTTTCTCGGCACAAAGATATCTCTTAGAACTTGCACATATCTCGCCTATGAGCATCTTTGCACTCGGATAAACTCTTTTGTCAGCAGGCTGTACCATTCTCAGATTTTCAAGAGCAGTAACAACCTTGCCTGTCCTGAGGGATAAACGACCCTTTCTGAAATAGTATCTGCCGTTTTTCACCGGAGCTTTTTCAAGGACGGCGGCCGCACGGTTATAGTCCTTCATGGTTACATGTATATCAACCAGACTGTAACGAACATCCTCGTCCTCTTTCTGAGCAAGATAAGTCTCGAAGTCCTTTGTGGCTTTGTCATAAGCACCTATGTTAAAAAAATCCGAGACCTCTGTATTTTATAAGTCGTGGATCACCGTTACCTTTATCAATCATAGACTGAGTTAGATAAAGCACTTCATCATAATCCTGATTGACCATCATTCTGTCCACAACTTTAAAAGCTTCGTCATTTTCAGATTTCTCGAAGAAGCATATTGCGAGATATATATCAGATGATACCCCCCCTTCCTGCTCTTCCAGATTTTTCAGATCAGCCTGCATTCCGTTGCAGTTGCCAGCCTTAATACCTTCGAAAACCCGTTGATAGTTGGAGTTGTATTCCCCCCCCACCACAGGATAATCATAGGCATGCACAAAAGATGTGCCGGCTATAAGAAATACTATTGCAATAACTTTAGTTAAACCCTCTGAAAGGCGCATCCGTCCCCCCCTCCTCAAATAAGAATCTCAATTTATTATGTAATACTTTTTACACACACTACAAAGTATACAAGCATAACATAATAAAAATCCAATTTCATACGAAATATTATTATCAAATCACTTATTTTTTAATCTGTTAATCCCTGAATACACAAACCATAAACCGACAGCAACCATCACAACACTTATAATATGAGGAGCTCTGAATGGACCTGCCATAAGATCATCTGCTCGGAAGAAAGTCACAAAACCTCTGATAAAACCGTAAAAGATCAGGTAAAGTCCGACTATCTGCCCTTTACCGATATTCTCTTTATTTCTCCAGAGTATATATAATGGTATAAAAAAAACAGAAAATTCAAAACCATCTCATATATAAATGTAGGGTGAACGGGCAAAGCACCGAATTCCTGAAATGCAGGAGTCCCCCCCTTATAGTCGGCAAAGCTCATCCCCCCCCATGAAAAATACTCTTTAATAGTGAGAACCGCACCTTTGTAATTGACATCCACCGGAACTCTTGCGGCAAGCTTAGATATGGATTCAGGCGAGTTCACCAACCCCCCCTGCTGAGACAGTACGGACGACCAGAACTCCTGAAAACCGTTTTTCATCTGAAAGATTATAGACGGAGGCGTCAGTGTCGGAACACCGTGAGCCTCACCGTTTGCCCAGTTGCCTATCCTGCCAAGCCCCCCCTGTCCTAAAAGCAGCCAAGGCAGAATCAGATCACCCAGCTTGAAAGGGTTTATCCCTTTTATTCTGCAATAGACCGAAACTGTTGCTATCCCCCCCGCTATTATTCCGCCATGAATAGCCAAGCCGCCATGCCATATCGCGATCATCTCATAAAACTGCCGTTATAATAATCCCAGCGGAAAGCGACATAATACATCCGTGCACCAAGCAGACTGAAGAGGAATGTGACGATAACAGCGTTCTCCACGCTCTCTTTCGCCACCCCCCCAAGCAGGTCGGCACGTTTCTTTACCATATATATACATATGAGCAAACCAATGATATACATAAGGCTGTAAACACGGAGCTCGAAAAATCCTATTTTAAACAGATATGGGAACATCTTATACCTCAGCTGTTTTTATACACTGCCATAATACACCTCATGACATTTTTTTGTATCAGAAATTTCTTGATTTTTTTATACAGGCGTTGTTATATATATAGCCCCCCATTAAACACGCCCTAATTGCGTGCAAATCCGGCAAGTGCCTGAAATACCTACAGGTGGCGGATTGCTAGGGCGGAGGAAAAACAAAATAAAACAAGTATCTGTGGGAGATACTATTACTCTTGGAGGAGCAATGTCTTACATTTCAATGAAAAACCTGCTCGAAGCAGGTGTTCACTTCGGTCACCAGACAAAACGCTGGAACCCGAAAATGTCCAAATATGTGTTCGGTGCAAGAAACGGGATCTATATCCTCGATCTTCAGAAGACTGTTCAGTGTTTCAACACTGCATACGAGTTTACCAGAGACGCAGCACAGAAAGGGAGCTCATTCCTTTTCGTAGGTACAAAAAAGCAGGCACAGGAAGCTATCAAGCAGGCTGCTGAAAAGTGTGGTGCTTACTACATGAACCAGAGATGGCTCGGTGGTACGCTCACTAACTTCCAGACTATCAAAACACGTATCCAGAGACTCAAAGAGCTCGAAGAGATGTTCGAGTCCGGCTACATTAACAGATATACAAAGAAAGAAGCTTCAAAACTCAAAAGAGAGATGGACAAACTTTCTAAAAACCTCGGCGGTATCAAAGATATGCCGGGTGTTCCCGATGTTATGTTCATCATCGACATTAAGATGGAGCAAAACGCAGTATCAGAGGCGAAGAAGCTTGATATCCCAATCATAGCTATCGTCGATACTAACTGTGATCCTGACCTCGTTGATCTTCCTATCCCGGGTAACGACGATGCTATCCGTGCTTGCCAGCTTATCGCAGGCAGAATAGCCGACGCTATCATCGAAGGAAACCAGATCAGAGAAGAGCAGCTCGCAGGTGAGCAGGAAGAGCAGATGGAAGCAGCAGAGGGCGAAGACGTTCCTGTTGAAGAGATCGTAGAAACACAAGAAGAAGCTGAGGCAGCTCCGGCTGACACAGCAGAGGAGAAGTAGATACATGGCACAGATTACAGCCGCAATGGTTAAAGAGCTCCGCGAAAAGACCGGAGCCGGTATGATGGACTGTAAAAAAGCTCTTGGCGAAGTTGACGGAGACATGGAAGGGGGGGCTATCGAGTTCCTCCGTAAGAAAGGTCTCGCAGCAGCAGCTAAGAAAGCTGGTAGAATTGCAGCAGAAGGTGTTGTAGCAACAAACCTTAAAGATAATAAATCTGGAGTTATCATCGAAGTTAACTCTGAAACTGACTTCGTAGCAAAGAACGAAGCCTTCACAGGTTTCGCAGCTGAAATGGCTGAGCTCGTTAACACGGCGAACCCTGCCGACATAGATGCTCTCATGGCTACAAAGGCAGCTAACGGTCAGACTGTTGAGGAATACCTTAACACCATGATCTCTAAAATCGGCGAGAAGATCACTCTCAGAAGATTCACCAAAGTAGACGGTGACAACATTTCAACTTACATCCACGCAGGTGGTAAAATCGGTGTTATAGCTAACCTCGAGGGCGGAGATGCTGAGCTGGCTAAAGACATCTGTCTTCACATTGCCGCAAGCAACCCAAGATACCTCGATGACAGCTTCGTAGATGCTGAATACATCGAAAAAGAGAAAGAGATCTTCACTGCCAAGCTTCTTGAGCAGGGCAAACCTGAGAAGATGATCCCGAATATCCTTAAAGGTCAGGTGGCTAAGCTTCTTAAAGAAGTATGCCTCGTAAGCCAGCCTTTCGTAAAAGATCCTGATATCACTATCGAGAAACTCCTTGCAGATAAAGGAGCTAAACTTCTTTCATACACTCGTTATGAGCTGGGGGGGGAAGGCCTCGAAAAAAAAGCAGGAGAACTTTGCAGAGGAAGTAGCGAAACAGCTTCAGAAATAAACGCATGTTGTTCTGTTTCTGTGGCTTTTAAAGCCCTCAGCAAAATCAAACAATAACCATAAAGGGGGGGTGTACACAACTGTACGCCCCCCCTTTTTTATCCCGACTATTCAGCACCCCCCCATGGTGGATAAGTACCAAAAGGTGCATGCCCCCCCCTTTTCAAGTTGACACATACGGCAAAAAAAGCTATTATATCCCTACCTACCCCCCCTAGTTTTACTTTGATGTGCCACGTGTTGGAGCATCGGGTATTACATTTTCATAATTTTTTAATAGATGGAGTATGTCCATGTTTACCAATGAATTAGTGATCGACGGTCGGACATTCAGAAGCAGACTTATGGTAGGAACAGGAAAATTTTCCAGCTCTGATATGATGGCGAAAGCAACCGAAAGCTCAGGAGCAGAGATAGTTACTGTTGCCATGAGACGAGTTGACATAAATAATCCGGCAGACGATATCCTTAAGCATATCGATCCTTCAAAATATCTCCTGCTTCCGAACACATCAGGAGCACGTGACGCAGAAGAGGCTGTCCGCCTTGCACGCATCGCAAGAGCCGCAGGGTGCGAACCGTGGGTTAAGCTTGAGGTCACACCAGATCCATACTATCTGCTCCCTGACCCTATAGAAACATTCAAAGCTGCCGAAATCCTCGTAAAAGAAGGTTTCAAGGTTTTACCATATATAAATGCCGACCCTATCCTCTGCAAAAGGCTTGAAGAGATAGGTACGGTCACAGTGATGCCGCTTGGTGCACCTATAGGTAGTAACAAAGGGATCACCACAACCGACAACCTACGCATTATCATCGAGCAGGCAAAAGTACCTGTTGTCGTTGATGCCGGGATAGGTGCTCCGTCACATGCGGCACTCGCTATAGAGATGGGGGGGGCTGATTCTGTACTGGTAAATACTGCTATAGCAACGGCTAAAGACCCCCCCATAAAGATGGCAAAGGCTTTCAGACTGGCTGTGGAAGCCGCTGTAACAGCGAGAGATGCAGGCATGCCCGGGGGGGTGAGGGATAAAGCAGAGGCATCCAGTCCGCTCACCGGATTTTTGAGGAATTAAATGTTTGCCGATATAATAAAAAAATTACGACTTTGATGATGTAAAAAGACTCATACATTCAAGAACAGAAAAGGATGTGGAGCTTGCCCTTAATGCTAACAAGATAGATGAAGAGCACTTCGCAGCACTCCTGTCGCCTGCCGCAGAAAAATTTCTTGAACCTATGGCAGCGGAAGCCAACCGTATAACAAAGCAAAGATTCGGTAATACGATCAAGATATACGCACCCATGTATTTATCCAACGAGTGTACTAACTCCTGTAAATACTGCGGTTTCAATACACATAACAGCATCCCGAGAGTTACCCTCACAGACGAGCAGATAGTTAATGAAGCTAACCACATAGCAGGGCTTGGGATACAGCATCTTCTTCTTGTGACGGGTGAATCACCGAAACAAGTTGGTGTCGACTATCTCATCAATGCTCTGGATAAGATATCGGAAAAATTCTCAGCTATAGCTATAGAAATATTCCCGATGACACTAGACGAATATAAGACCATGTATAAGCACGGCGTAGACGGTCTGACTCTCTATCAGGAGACCTACCACAGAGGCAAATATGCCGAAGTACACCCAGCCGGAAAGAAACGTGATTACGACTGGCGGCTCGAAGGACCTGAACGTGGAGCAGAAGCAGGCTTCCGTTTCCTGGGCATAGGGACTCTGATGGGGGGGCTGGAGGATTTTCGTACGGAACAGTTCTTCACCGGACTGCATGCAGGATACCTTATCAAGAATTTCTGGAAGACACACATAGCCATCTCTTTCCCACGCATAAGAAAGGCGGAAGGGAATTTTGTACCTTATGAAATAATATCCGACACTAACCTTGTCCAGTCTATGCTGGCACACAGAATGTTTCAGAATGATGTCGGACTTGTGATCTCCACAAGAGAACCGGCACACATACGTGACAACCTGCTTCCGCTTGGAGTCACTCAGATGAGTGCAGGCTCTAAAACTGAGCCCGGCGGCTACCTTGAAGAGAACGACGGAAAGCAATTTGAGGTGGAAGATAAAAGGAGTGTTCAGGAATTTTGTGATATGCTACGCTCTAAGGGTTACGACCCTGTTATGAAAGATTGGGACAGGTCATTCCTCTTAGGAGCATAGAGAATGGAACAATGGGCATACATAAAGAACATATCCGGGCTTGATGTATATGTTAATTATTATGACCATATCATTTCGAAATCACTGTCCACAAACCTGACGTTAATAAATTCGAAAAGCTACCTGAACATTTTGCCTATATCGAAAACTTTCTGGAAGACCATACGAAACAGCCTATGCTTATTGAGGCATTAGACGATCTTGACCTGAGCTGGACTACTCCATTTCAGTTAAAGCTATATAAAACACTTGCCCTTATACCATGCGGTACTCTTATCAGCTACGGAGCTCTTGCCGAACTTGTCGGCAGACCGGGGGGGGCAGCCAGAGCTGTGGGTGCTGCCATGTCTGCGAACAGGTTCTGTATAATAATCCCTGCACACAGGGTTGTCAGAGCAGGCAGGAAGATAAGCGGCAAAAGCTGCATGAAAGAAGACCCGAGAGTGACATTGCTTCACTCTGAAGGGGGGGTATTCGACTTTGAAGAATAATAATTAGGTGACATATGAAAACAATAGGTCTTATTGGCGGGATGAGCTGGGAATCGACTGTTGAGTATTACAGGATAATTAATCAGGAGATGAACAGGCGTACAGGTCGTCTGAACTCGGCTAAGATCATTCTTAATTCAATCAACTTTGAAGATGTAGCAAAGCATTTCTCACGTGAACGCTGGGACCTCACGGCAAAGGTTCTCACACCTGCCGCAGCCAGACTCATGAGTGCCGGGGGGGCTAACTGTATTTTATTATGCACTAATACTTTACATGTAAATGCAAACGACATTAAAAATGCCGTATCCATACCTTTTATACATATAGGCGTTGCCACTGCCGATGCAATCAAAAAAGCAGGATTCAAAAAGGCAGCTCTGCTGGGAACAAGTTTCACCATGGAGCAGGACTTCATGAAAGATATATACAGAAAAAAACGGGATAGATGTCATTATACCTGAAAAGCACGACAGGGATTATATCCACGGCGTTATATTCAATGAACTGGTAAAAGGGATAATCAAAGATGACTCAAGAGATATGATATTACAGATTCTCGACACTCTATATGAGCAAGGTGCGGAGTGTGCAATACTCGGATGTACCGAACTGGGGGGGCTCATACTTAATAATGACGAAGCACCTATGCCTCTATTCGATACGACATACTGTCACGCTATGGCAGCTGTGGATTTTGCTTTAAAAAAAATGAATTAACTTGTTCATAATCTTTTTTTTGCATTAAAATTGTAAGGTTATGAGCCACTATAAACATATACAAATCTTCTGTAATGAAGATACTGAAACACAACTTACTAACCTGATTAATTTTCCTGCACTTACGACTGAATCATCATATTCAAAAGATGATTTCTTAAAAACACTCAAATCAGGAAAAATTGATGCGGCACTGCTTTCTGCCGAGTTAGCCGATGATGAAATAGTAGATAAACTCCATACCCGCAATGTCCCACTTGCAGTTGTCCTAAACCCTGTCGATCACGATGCTATCCCGAAGTTGCTCTCCCAAGGTGTGACAACATTCCTCCCTCTGGATGGAATTAACGGCAGTCTGAAGAATTTCCTTGATTCAATACTCCTCAGCACAAATAAATCTGACGTATTACTCAAAACTCTTCAAAGACTCAGAGACCTTGCAAGCAGCACAAGTGACGGTATCATTATTTTTGATGACAACAAAAGACTCAGTTTTATTAATAAATCCGCTGAAAAGATACTTGGACTGACCAAAGCCGAGGCAGTGCGTAAAGGGATAGACGATATCTTCAAAACACACCCTTTTGTGCTGGATTGTCACGACCAAAAGCCATACAGCGTTGAAGATTACACATTTGTAACCTCGAAAGACAAAGAGATTGTCATGAGCAGTACCTGCTCAGCTAACTACGAAGAGGATAAGTTTGCAGGAGCGGTTCTCATATTCAGCAAATTGTCTGTGAACGCAATGGACAAACAAAAAGAGCTCGAACTCCTTAAATATCAGGAAAGATATCACTCAGGTCAGCAGAATATGGCATTCAAAAAGCAAATGCTTGTGTTAAAAGACGAAATGTCTAATATCATTGCCGGAGATTTTGCTATTGAGACCTACTTTAAGCCACTTGATATTCTTAGTGGAGATATTTACGGCAGCATTAATATTAAAGACGGCAGATACCTCTTTTATATCATAGACGCTATGGGCAAAGGGCTCTCCGCATCTGTAACCGCCCTCCAGTCCAGCTCCTTTATCAATCATTCACTGGAAATGTCTATACTGAAGAATGACTTCGACCTGAGCAGAACACTCAGCTCTTTTCTGCATTATATCCGTGACAGGCTGATGGATGAAGAGGCTCTATGTGCTGCATTTGCTCTTCTGGATACAAACGAGAACACCATCACGATATCGAACTATGGTCTTCCCCCCCCTGTATATCTGGTTGACGCCGAAAATAATATTCAAACTATCAGACCAAATAACCTACCCATAATGAGGTGTATAGCTCAGAAAAACTCTGATACATACGACCTGAAAAATATGGACAAAATCCTGCTGTTGTCTGACGGGCTTACCGAGCTTGAAACAACTGACGGCGGACTGTACATAGATAATCTGTCAGACGACCTTTTAAAGTCGGAAACGAAAAAGCATTTCCTTTCACATATCAATAAATCAACAAACCTTAATCAGGACGACATAACATTCTTCTATATCAAAAAAATGGATATGGGCGACCTGAAAAGATTCAGTCACACTATGCTGACCGACACCTCGGAGATCAATGAAGCATCTGTAAAACTGTGTGACCAGATGACAAGGGACAATATCCCTGAGTCTGATGTAGGTGTAATCGAGTTTGCTCTGGCTGAGATACTAATGAATGCTATAGAGCACGGCAACATAGGCTTGAATTGTGACGATAAACAACTGCTTATCAGCAAAGGTGAATACGATGATTTCATTGCTGAAAAGACAAGAATAGGGTCTCCCACAAGAGAACAGCAAATCCACATAAACTATTTCTTTAAACCGCCTATAAATGAAAAAGCTGGAGTGGCATGTATAGTCATTCAAGATGAAGGGATAGGTTTCAGCCCTGCGAGTCTGTTCAAATATCACAGTTTCGACGGGAATTTATGCCATATAGATAGACAGCACTACAACGGCAGAGGCATATTTATCACTGATAATTTAGTTGATGGGCTTTATTATAATGAGCAAGGGAACTGTGCTTATCTGATGAAACTTGTCAATCCATAACCTCAATAGACAAGGTTGATGCAACAGCATTGAGTAGCTCACACCTGTCCACAGGTTTATAAAGTACCTTATGCCCCCCCTGAACCATGTCAGCCTCGTCCCTATATGCAGTCAATATGACAATGGCCTGCTCAGGATGCTCTTCAGTCAGTTTATTTATCATAGTAAAACCGTCCACAATAGGCATTGCCAAGTCAGCTAAAACAAGATCAGGCTTTATCTCATGGCACAAGGCAAGCCCCCCCTCTTCACCATTAGCAGCAGTGACAACCGTGGAAAAGTATTTCCTTAGGATAAGCTGCAATACACTCCTTGCAACATCATCATCCTCTACTATCAGTATTATTTTATCTAACTTTTCCATCGAAACCACCTCAGGCAAAACAAAGCATATCTGCTTTTTCAATCTCTCATGCCTTATCATACACCTTTTCTTTGACTTATCTAATATAATTATATTTTATCATCATACGAACTAACTATCTCACTCTTATTTAAAGTAAATACTGCAAATTAATATTGTAAATTTTCCGTAAGGAATATTTTGTTTGCATTATTTATATTTCTTTATTACTAATCAGTTAACATGTTTTATTAAATAACATCTATTATATAACCTAACTATTAACGATCATATTTATGTGGTATCTGGTATAATATATGTAATGAGAGATTACTTATGTTTATTACAAGACTCATAAAAAGCCCAAAGTATTTTTATTCATTGATGGCGGTTTTGTTTATTATCTTCGTGCATATCATTCTGCTTTCCGGCAGAAACATATACACAAAAGAGAGGGATAAGCTTTTTGCAGCCAATCAACACGAACTAGCTATGACTAAAAATCACTTCGAAACCAGACTTGACGATATCAATCTGGAAATAAGGCGTATTGTCAATCTTATGAAAGACATGAAGATGCTCGATTCGCCTAAACACCTGCAGATTCAGAATTTCATCAGTGATTTTCTTTTTGATCATCATTTCCTTAGTGCAATCATGTTCGATAATAATTACTCTCCGCTCTTTCGTGTCAATGCCCAGACAGTGTCTGATAAATACAAACCATTTATCGCTGACTCGGCGTTCCGTATACTGTCACACCTGAAAGAAAACAACGATCTTACGAATCGGCTTAACCTGAGTAAAGAATTAAATACTGTATACATGGTCAAAGACCTTAATGATTCTTTCGGCAACAGCAGCAGACAGATTGCTTTCTTTTTCACCCCCCCTGATCTGCTTTTGACATACCTGCCGGAAAACTATGCACTGATTCACGAAAACAATAGTTTAATATGGAGTTCCAATCAGTCCTTGTTTCCTAACGAAGTTGGATTTATCAAACCAGACAGTAGTTTTACGAGTATATCAGATACCACGGCAGTCATATATGCACCACTGTCGGGACAAAATGCAGATTATTATCTCAGTGCCCTGATAGACACAACTGAAGTCAAAATAAGCCTTCTGCACAACACTATAGTATCCACAGTCGTTTTCTCGCTGTTTTTCACTCTGATTCTGTTTTTAATATATCTCAGAAATATGCAGATCGGACAACTCATAGACACCCAAAAGGCGACTGTCGTATGTCTTGCTAATCTGGCAGAGTTCAAAGATAACGAGACAGCAGATCATCTGGAACGTACAAGGCACTACGGAACTCTGCTGACAAAAACACTCAAAACAATACCCAAGTATAAAAAACAAATCAGTAAAGAGTACCTCGATAATATCGGCTTTGCATCCGTTCTGCACGATATAGGAAAGGTCGGCATACCTGATGAGGTTTTAAAAAAGCCCGGCAAGCTGGATAAGACCGAGTTCGAAGTAATAAAAAAACACACCAGCTTTGCCAAAGACATTCTGAGTGATCTGGTTGCAAAGCATAAGATAAACGATATCTTCTTTTCACTTAGTTACAATATAGCGGTTTATCACCATGAAAAATGGGACGGCAGCGGCTACCCTGAAGGATTATCAGGCGAGGCTATACCACTTGAGGCGAGAATATTCGCCCTTTGCGACGTGTATGATGCACTCAGATCAGAAAGGGTTTACAAGGAAGCCTACAGCCACGAAAAATCCATGGCAATCATCAATGAGGGGGGGAAAGGTAATCACTTCGACCCTGTTATCATCGACGTTTTTAACGAGTGTGCAGACAAGTTCAGATACATACACGACACATATGTCATATTTTATAACCAGATATCTTACGACCGCTTCGGAAATAACAGAAGAGAGCTGCAAGTAACATGGAACGAAGGTCTGTCGGTTGGCATAGATTCGGTAGACGATCAGCATAAAGTACTATTAAGCAAAATCAACTTCTTAGTTAAGTCTATTCTGGAAGGGAAAGGGGGGGACGACAGTGTACTGAATATACTAACCTTCCTGAAAGAATACTCCGAAGATCATTTTAAACACGAAGAGGATCTAATGAGAACGGAGAACCACCCTGACCTTGAAGCTCACATACGAGCCCACGACATATTCAGGCGTAATTTTATCGATATAATAGATAAGATTAATAAAGAAGGCGTAAAAGAGCATACATTAGCCGAGATCGAAACGACACTTATCAGATGGCTGCTTAACCATATAATAGAAATGGACTCCAACATCAAAACTCAAACTGCATAGGTCATAAAAAAAGGCTCTGTCGCCAGAGCCTTGAATACTATTTTAATTCCCAGTTGGGTTTTCTTTTCTCTATGAATGCCTTAACACCCTCTTTAGCGTCTGAGCTGGTACAAAGGGATGCAAACATCTCTGAACCGTAATCCACGGAAGCACTATAACCGACATTAGCGGCGGCACTTAAACCACGCTTCCCTGCCTCCATAGCAAGAGGGCTTTTTTTTCTGCAAGCCTGTTGGCTATCTCGTCCGTCTTGGCCTCCAGTTCGTTGTCGGCAACCACCCAGTTGACCAAACCAAGCTCATGAGCCTGCTGTGCGGTGAGCATATCCCCCCCCAGCAGAACCATCTCCATAGCCTTTTTGCGTCCGACATTGGCAAGCAGAGGTATCCCCCCCGGTCCTGTACATATCAGCCCGACATTGATAGCTGTCGTACCGAACTTACTCGATTCAGCGGCGATTGTCATATCTGCGGCAAAGCTCAGCCCCCCCGCACCATTGGCGAGACAATACCCTTTCACAGAGGAAAGAACAGGTGTCTTCATATTCGCGATTGTGTGGTTATGTTTATCCATCAGTGCTATAAAGCCTCTGAAGTCGTGATGGGTCTTCCCTTCAAACTCGTGAAGATCTATCCCTGTGGAAAAATTCTTACCGCTGTTATTTATAACCACTGCACGGACATCCGTATCCTCATCAAAGGCGATAAGAGCATCGTTTAAAAGCTGTGCAAACTCAGCAGTAAAAGTATTGTATGCCTCAGGTCTGTTCAGGGTGATATACCCCCCCACCAAGCCTCTTTTTTTTCTGTTAATATAACCGGTTCAGCCATGACTCCTCCAATTAAAACATCATTCTATAATTACCATTATATCCGTTTTTACAATTATTACTAATGAAAGATTTAAAAAAAATTTATTTATGTTTATATTGATGAATTCGTACTGCGGATTAGATTAGTATTTTAATGGAGGGGGGGGCTGTGACTGCTTCACTAAAGAGATATCTTCTTTTACTATGCGGCTCTATATCACTTGCACTCGGCATTATAGGTATCTTTGTGCCTGTTTTGCCCACAACTCCGTTTCTGCTGCTCTCCGCATTCTGTTACCTCCACAGCTCGGAAAAGCTGTATAACTGGCTTATCAATCACAGGGTTTTCGGCAGCTATATTCAGAATTATCTGAAACATCGGGCTGTCACACTCAAGACTAAAAAGATCGCTGTTGCCTCAGTGCTTCTCTCGATATCCTTGTCCGTCTACCTTGTATCAAATGTGTATGTGGGGGGGGTTGTTCTGACTCTCATAGGTATAGCCGTCATATGGTATCTGCTCTCTCTGAACACCATATCCGAGGCTAGTCCGGATTAATCCATTCTTGACCTGAACGTAAAAAAGCCCTGCATAAGCAAGGCTTTAAAGAAACTCCCCCCCGAGCTGGACTTGAACCAGCAACCTATTGATTAACAGTCAACCGCTCTGCCGATTGAGCTATCGGGGGGGATTATCGCTAACAGACGGAGAATATATCAATACTCTCCGTCTTTGTCAACAACTTATGATTAATTTTTTTTACAAAATTACATCTCTACGGAAAACTCCATAGCATCAAACCAGAAACCTGAGTTCTGCATGAAATTAAGCTCCGCAGAAAGTATATCAAAATGTTTCTGCTCAACATTTGCCATTTTAGTGAAAAATGCTTTTACGTTAGCATCTTCAGCCTTCGCAGCTTCGGCGAGATAGAACTCTTTCGCCTTAAGCTCCTGCTCCATAGCTATCTTAAGTGCGTGCTCGTCGCTAACCTCTGACGGCTCCAGCTTCTGACGTGAAGCATCTTCTACATCAGCTCTGATAGCAGAAAGTCTTCCCGCAGGCACCTCAACTGCAGTATATGGCATTCCTGTGAGCGTCTTCTCCATAAAATCCTGCAGCATTTCCATGTGATCTACTTCATCAAGAGCAAGCTGAACAAACATGTCTTTTGCTCCTGCTACTTTTGTTTTTTTTAGCGAAATCAAGATATGTTCTAACACCATCCTTCTCAGCTTCATAGGCGGTCTTAAGTGCTCCGATTAGTTCTAAGTTCATATAATCCTCCTCAGGGTATTTACTCATTCACGTTTTATTACATAGGTTTATAATATTAACGATTTAATAAAAAAATCAACTAATAAATATCACTATATAATCACAAATATGAAAGTAGGCTTAGAAAATAAGTTTTCTATAGACAAGATATAGCGGTTGCTCTATTAATAGATTACTTTTGCCTTTATATTATGGAGGTGCATCGTGAATGCATTAGCGAAAGAGCTAAACGAGATTATCGCAAAGGAGAATCCGGTAGTATTAGACATGCTGTCAGATCTCGGCAAAAACCTTTTTATGCCAAAGGGCATAGTTACACAATCTGCAGAAGCTAAGGAAAAAGCTCATAAATATAACGTTACGATAGGAATAGCGACGGATGCAAACGGCCCGATGTTTCTTGACAGCGTATACCAATGCTTCACAGATATGACGCCAGCGGAACTTTTCCCATATGCTCCATCATCAGGTAAGCCTGAGCTTCGTAAAAGATGGCTGGAGAAGATCAAGCATGACACACCTAGCCTCTCAGTGGGTACAAGTCTCCCTATAGTGACTAACGCACTCACTCACGGACTTAAACTTGTCGGTGATATGTTCCTCGGCAAAGGCGACACGCTTGTTCTACCTGACAAATTCTGGGGGGGCAACTACAGACTAACTTTCTCTGTCATCGGCGATGCGAGATAGCTACATATAATACTTTTAATGATGCAGGCGGATTTGATGTTGAAGCTCTGCTTCAGAAATGCCGCGAATCTGCACAGATAAACGGTAAGATCGTTGTGATCCTCAACTTCCCTAACAACCCGTCAGGCTACGCCCCCCCTACCACAGCAGAAGCAAAAGCTATTGCTGATGGGCTTATAGCTATAGCTAACGAAGGGACAAAGGTTATAGCGGTTACTGACGACGCATATTTCGGACTCTTCTTTGAAGACGATGTATATCCTGAGTCACTGTTTGGACTCCTTGCAGGGAAGAGCGACAACCTTCTCCCTATCAAACTTGACGGTTCTACTAAAGAACACTTCGTTTGGGGGGGCTTCCGTGTCGGCTTTATGACATTCGGAAACACTAACACAAACGACCAGTCAGCTATGATGGGAGCACTTGAGAAGAAACTCACAGGACTTATCAGAGGAACTATCTCTAACTGTCCTCATTCATCTCAGTCTGTTATGCTCCGTGCTCTTAACAACACAGAGTTCGATGCTGAGCGTGCAGCAAAAGTTGCAATAATGAAAGGTCGTGCCGTCAGCTTTAAGAGAGTTCTTACCGAGAATGATTTCTCTGACCAGTTTGACTATTACCCATTCAATTCAGGCTACTTTATGTGCCTTAAGCTCAAGAAGGTAGATGCCGAAGAACTTCGTCTTCACCTCCTTGATAATTACGGCGTGGGAACTATCTCAATAAACAAGACAGACCTCCGCCTCGCTTTCTCATGCCTTGACGAAAAAGATACTGATGATCTTTTCAGAATCATCTATCAGGCGTGCGGCGAACTTAGCAAATAATAACTGCCACGCAGTTAATGGGCGTGCCTTTTGGTACGCCCTTTTTTATCCGGGTGCAGAAAGCACCTCATGGAGAGAATCAAAGCAGGTTTTACCTGCGTAGATTTCAACGGAATGAAAGTGAAACTGGACTTGTTCAGTTGAACGTATCGAAAAAAACTTAGAAAAAGTTTTTTTAAAAGGGGGGGTAATCGTGACTGTAAACAGACCACTTACGTCATACGCAAAAGCAGCAGGCTGAGCAGCCAAAATGGGTCCGGCGGACCTTGCTGACACACTTAATAATCTGAATATCTACAGACCGGACACCCTTCTAGTTGGGTTTGAGACCGGTGACGATGCCGGTGTGTTCGATATGGGTAACGGTCTTTATCTTGTTCAGACGGTGGATTTTATAACTCCTGTAGTGGACGACCCCCCCTACACTTTCGGTCAGATATCGGCACTCAACTCCATGAGTGACGTATACGCAATGGGCGGTTCGCCCGTGACGGCACTCTCTGTCCTTCTATACAACTGCTCTATCGGGGGGGGATGTTATCAAGGGGGGGATGATGCAGGGAGCATGCGATGAGTTCGCAAAAGCTGGCTGTGCTCTTTCCGGCGGACACACAGTGGACGACCCTGAGGTGAAGCTCGGTTTTTCCATCACAGGAAAGATAACTGACGGAAAAATATATAAGAATATCGGTCTCCGTGAAGGGGGGGATCTGCTTATCTATACCAAACCTCTCGGTATAGGCTCATCACCACCGCTCTCAAAGCTCAGAAAGCTTCCGCAGAAGACATCACAGCGGTCACAGAGACCATGCTGCAAAGTAATAAAACAGCATCTGAGATAATGAAAAGGTTTGATGTATCAGCCTGTACGGATATAACTGGTTTCGGACTGGCAGGTCATGCATACGAAATGGCGGCAGGTTCAGGCATGTGCGTCAGGATCGAGTCGGACAAGGTTGACGTGCTCAAAGGTGCGTATCAATATGCCAAGGATTTCATTATCCCTGCCGGAGCTTATGCTAATATGGATTTTCTGAATAAGAAATGCTCATACGAGACATCGGCAGACAATTCTCATATGGTCTTTTTTGACCCGCAGACATCGGGCGGTCTCCTTATGAGTGTTGCGGAAAAAGAATCTCTTCAGTTCTTAAATGCTCTCCGTGACGAAAATATCCCTGCCAGCATAATCGGTCAGGTCACCTCTAAACAGAACTACGACATCATTATCAAGTAGTATTGAATAACGCTTCCTACAACAAATTTAGCTATTATATCAGACCATGCAGAGGCTGCCCCCCCTTTGCACCCATCTCCATAACACGCTTCTCTACATCTGCGTCCATCTCCAGAGCAGGGGGGGCATGATGCGGCTTAACACGTGCATCTATCACAAGAGAACCTTCACAGCCGAAATGCTTGCAATGAGTATATGAGCCTATACCGTAGATATCTGATGCAGGGTTCGATCTGGTGAAAGTGACCCAAAGCATATTTTCGATATTGGCAGAGGTAAACTCCGAATCGTCCGCAAGTATAATAAGTGGAAATCTATTTATAGGGTTATCAGCCTCGAAAGACTTACAGAATTCTTCTATTTTACTGTCCTGTTCACCGCGTCCACTGAGACATTCAGGGGGGGCTTGAACGACAAGAACACCATTCATTGCCACCTTTGGTTTATCAAAACCGACAGGCATATTGAGATTGTCTGGGATTTCTGAAGGCAGTTCTCTAACCTTGTCCCCCCCTGCTGCGGCTATCACGACCTTTGAGCCTTTATTCAGTCCATGCCCTGTATAGTCCAGCGTATCTATGGTGACAGATGTCTGAAAATGCAGATCACGCCTCCAGTCCACACGCTCCAGCATATGCGTCAGGAACTTCTCAGGCGAGTGTATATCGAGGGATTTGTCGTCATAATGGTTTGCTATAAAAAGATATTTCGCCAGAGACAACTGCCCCCCCTGTCCAAGAACGGCATTTGCCTGAGTCAGTATCTCCTTCGGCTCTGCCTGTTTCTCATAAGGGGGGGTATACCTTTCTGTCCCGATGGCGAGCAGTAACGGGTGTACTCCTGCAACATCCACTGCATGCACAGCTTTTATCCCGGGGGGGAGAACATCAGGTATAAGCTCACCTGTCAGCTCATGTATGAAATCACCGAAGCTGGTATCCTCCTGCGGAGGTCGACCGACAGAGGTAAAAGGGAATATTGCATCATTCCGGTGATAAACCTTATCCACCTTCATCACAGGGAAGTCATGCACAAGGCTGTAATACCCCCCCACATGATCACCGAAAGGTCCTTCGGGCTTTACTGCATCAGGCTCGATTGTGCCGGATATAACAAAATCTGATTCTGCAGGCATCGGCAGCATGCCGCCTCGTTTCACGAAAGGTATCCTGTGACCGCCGAGCACACCTGCGAATGATATCTCAGGCATCCCCCCCTCAGGCAGCGGCATAACGGCAGCAAGACTCATGGAAGGAGCACCGCCGATAAAGACATTCACACGCAGTTTCTCACCACGCTGTTTAGCCTCGGTATGATGGACTCCGATCCCTCTATGTATCTGATAGTGCAGTCCGCACTCATCACTTTCATACTCATTCCCTGATATCTGTACACGATACATGCCCAGATTACTGTTCTTATAACCGCCGCCGTCAGGAGACTCGGTATACACCAGCGGAAGAGTGATAAATGCACCGCCGTCCATTGGCCAGCTCACCAGCTGTGGCAGATCGGAAAGAGCACATGAATTATCCATCACGGGTCCGGTGGAAACCGACTTAGGCAGCAGATTCAATGCCCCCCCTTTCGGGAGCTTAAGCAGATTAGACGGTTTTTTTTGATAACAGACGCAGGGTTAAGCTTCGCCTTCACCATTGCATCTATAACAGGTAAAGCATCACGGAATATAAAACGTGTCCTTTCCAGCGTGCCGAAGATATTCCCGACCATAGGGAATCTGCTCCCTTTGACGTTAGTAAACAGCAATGCAGGACCTGCATTACGGTATACCAGACGCTGAATAAGCCCCCCCATATCAAGATAAGGGTCTATTTCTATGTCTATTCGTTTAAGCTGTCCGTGTTTTTCCAGATCATCCAGACAAGACCGCAGGTTTCTGTATCCCATATATAACCACCGTATAAAAGTTAATATAAAAATACCAGATATAGAGGTAAGAGACTATCAGAAAATAAACTTAAGACCTATCAGAGCGAGTACGACTGAACCGAAATATTCTGCATAGTGCCCTATGTATTTTTCGCAGGAACGACCTGTCTTTACCCCCCCTGCAAAAGCAAAAAACATGCAGGTAATACCTATTACGGAAGAAGCAAAGACTATTCCGCCATCCCATAAGGCTAATGAAATCCCTGCACCCAGTGCATCCATGCTAGTGGCAAGCGAAAGCATAAGGAGCGACAAGCCGACTGTGGGGGGGTCTGAAAAATAGACCTTACACTCTTTATTCTTCAGCCCTTCCCTCATCATATTAAATGCCACGAAAAACAGTATGAGGGCAGCAAGATATTTCAGGTTCTCCGTATATGAAAGCATAACACGCCCTGCGAATGCTCCGATAATAGGCATGGCAAACTGAAAGAAGCCGAAAGCAAGCCCAAGCCTGAGATAGTGCTTCGGTTTGTGATACTTCATCCCTATGCAGATGGAAACGCAAAAAGCATCTATACTCATCGCAACGGCTATACCAAAAATATCTAATAGTGAAATCATGTTTAACCTGAGTTGAATTTTAAACTAGATTATAGCGATTGACCTGTTTTTTTCAAGATATTAAGTTTTTAGTTTTACCGACAATGTATTTTTCTACATTTTTCTGATTTTTCAACATATATGTCATGTTTTTTTACATGTTTTATATGTGAGATTTACTTTTATTTATGTTTTTTTTAAACGATATTTTTATTTTTTTTCCGATATATGCTAAAACTCTCTACTAAATAATTATTTTACAAAATATGAAATGTTTCTAATTGACATTTATACTAAAATTACATATTTATTCTATGTTTTCTAATATATACTCTATAAATTAAACATAGAATCTGGAGTTGCTTTAATGTGGCGAGACCCTAAAAAGATAAAAAACTGGACAAAAGAACGCTCTAGCGAATACTACGGGCTGAACAAATGGGGGGGGTAGATTATTTCTCCATTAATGATAACGGAGAGGTCGTTGTTACCCCCCCTATGGGAGACAAAGGCGGTCCGCAGATAAGCCTCCATGAGATAGCCAAAGAGGTCGAGGACAGAGGGCTGGCTATGCCTGTTATCCTCCGTATCGAGAATATACTCGGCTCTCAGATAAAACTTCTGCACGATACATTCAACCATGTAATCAAAGAAACAGGTTACAAGGGGGGGAGCTTTAAAGGGGGGGTATTCCCCCCCGTTAAAGTTAACCAGCAGGAGAAGGTTCTGGAGTCCATCACAAGTTACGGGAAAAAATATAATCACGGACTGGAGGCAGGCAGTAAGGCTGAACTTATAGCTGCCATCTCCATGCTGCACAACCGTGACGCTTACCTCATATGCAACGGCTACAAAGACGAAGAGTTCATAGACCTCGGACTAAATGCCGTCAAAATGGGGGGGCTCAAGTGCTACTTCGTAGTTGAAGTGCCCGGTGAGATAAACGTTATCCTTCAAAGAGCAAAACAGCAGGGGGGGGTGCGTCCGCTGCTTGGTCTCAGGACAAAACTGACAACTCAGGCAGAGGGGGGGCAGTGGTCTGAATCAGGCGGAGACAACAGTGTCTTCGGACTGACCATCAGCCAGATGATAGACGTTATAGATAAACTGAAAGAGGAGGAGATGCTAGATTGTCTGCATCTGCTTCACTACCATATAGGATCTCAGATAGCAAACATCTCGGATATCAGAGCTGGAGCTATGGAAGCCTGCCGTGTATACGAAGAGCTTGTGAAAGAGGGTGCCAACATGAGCATCATGGACTTCGGCGGTGGTCTTGCTGTGGATTATGACGGCTCAAACACTAACTATCATTCCAGCAGAAACTACTCCATTGAGGAATACTGCTACGACATAGTGGAATCCATCATAACGGTTCTGGATAAAAACGACATTCCGCACCCAACCATCATTACAGAGTCAGGCCGTGCCACAGTGGCATACTATTCTGTTTTGCTTTTTAATGTTCTGGATGTGTCCTCATTCGATCCCCCCATCCGCTCCCTGAGACACTCCCTGAATCAACAAACGATCTCCTTGAGAATCTCATGTCGACATATGAGATGGTCTCACCGAAAACAATACAAGAGTGCTGTAACGACGTACTTTTCTATCGCAACCAGTCACGTCAGCTCTTTAAACACGGACAGATTTCGCTGAGAAATAAAGCTCTCGCAGAAAACATCGTCCGCCATATACTCATCAAGATATCAAAGCTGTCGGTCACAATGAAGCATCCGCCCAAGGACGTTCACTATATAGACAAGCTCCTTTACGATATCTATTACTGTAACTTCAGTCTGTTCCAGTCGCTCCCCCCCGACGTGTGGGCGATAGATCAGGTTTTCCCTCTGATGCCTATACACAGACTGAACGAAGCTCCTACCAGACCTGCAATCATATCCGACATCACATGCGACTGTGACGGAAAGATAGATAATTTCGCAGATTTCGAACATGACAGAAGCAGGCTAATGCTCCACGAATTCAGCGAACTTGAGGAATACTATCTGGGTGTTTTCCTTGTGGGAGCATATCAGGAGACCCTTGGCGACCTGCACAACCTCTTCGGGGGGGACGCAAACGTGGTTTCGGTCAATGTACACGAAGACGGTTCATACGAAGTCTCTGAGGAGCTCGAAGGGGGGGACTCGGTATCCGATGTTCTGAAATACGTGGAATACGACATAAAAGCCATGAAAGTAAGGCTGAAGCAGATAGCGGAAGATTCCATTAAGCAGGGATTCATAACAGCCAAAGAGCGTAAAACTATACTCGACAGTTTCGAGGAAGGCTTACGAGGATATACATACTACGAAAAGGATCAGGTATAAAAAATGAAAAAAGTATTGATCATAGGAGCCGGCGGTGTCGGCAATGTTGTGGCAAAGAAATGTGCACAGAACACTGACGTTTTCAGCGAAATCGTAATCGCCAGCAGAACAAAGAGCAAATGTGACGAAATAGCGTCTCAGGTCAAAAACTTATACGGCATAGAAATCAAAACGCTGCAGGTTGATGCTGACGATACGGCGGCACTGACTGAACTCCTCCTTGCGGAGAAACCGTTTCTGGTTATAAACGTGGCTCTGCCATATCAGGATCTGACCATTATGGATGCATGTCTCAACGCAGAGGTGCACTATCTCGATACGGCTAACTATGAGCCAAAGGATGAAGCACACTTCGAGTACAGCTGGCAGTGGGCTTATCAGGACAGATTTAAAGAGAAAGGTCTGATGGCTGTTCTCGGCTGTGGATTCGACCCGGGAGTGACCAATATTTTCTGTGCATACGCACAGAAGCACCACTACGACAGTATAAAGACTATCGATATCCTCGACTGTAACGCAGGGGGGGATCACGGACACCCTTTCGCAACTAACTTCAACCCTGAGATAAACATCCGTGAGGTAACTCAGACTGTCCGCCACTGGAAAAACGGCAAATGGATAGAGACACCTGCCATCCTCAACGATGACTGTGTACACTTCCCTTTTGACTACCCTGAGGCAGGGGGGGTTAAAGAGAGCTATATGCTCTACCACGAAGAGATGGAATCCCTCGTCAAACATATCAAAGGGCTGGAGCGTATCCGCTTCTGGATGACCTTTTCGCAGGCATATATCACTCACCTCAAGGTGCTTGAAAATGTCGGTATGACACGTATCGATGAAGTGGAATTCGAAGGGCAAAAGATAATCCCGTTACAATTCCTCAAAGCCCTCCTGCCTGAACCAGCAACACTTGGCAACAACTACACGGGTAAAGCAGTGATCGGCTGTATCTTCGACGGACAAAAAGACGGTAAACAGCAGAAAAAAATACATATATAACGTATGCGACCACGCAGAATGCTTCAAAGAGATTCAGGCTCAGGCCGTATCCTATACCACGGGAGTACCGGCTATGATCGGTGCCATGATGATGATCAAAGGGATATGGACAGGCGAAGGCGTTTTCAACGTTGAGCAACTGGACCCTGACGTTTTCATGGACGAGCTTAACAGATGCGGACTCCCATGGAATGTCGTAGATTTCGATGGAGAGCTCCCGGCATAATGAGCATGATAAATAAGCAGGCACTAACAGATTTTCCGACAGAAATAACAGACAGGGTGGCAACACCCTGTTATCTCATCAGCAGGGACGTGATAAAGCGTAACTGCGAGATACTGGACTCTGTGCAGAAGCGTACAGGAGCAAAGATACTCCTTGCACTGAAAGCATTTGCTATGCCTGCGGTCTTCCCTTTGATATCGGAATATTTGCACGGAGTTTGTGCCAGCGGTCCTATAGAGGCTCAGATGGGGGGGAGAGAGGAATTCGGCAAAGAGGTTCATACATACTCCCCCCCTGCTTTTTCGGATGAGCAGTTTGAAAGAACGGTCAAATACTCTGACCATATTGTTTTCAACTCTATCAGTCAGTTAGATTATTTCTCGGATAAAATCCCTGAAGGTAAACAGGTTGGGCTAAGGGTTAATCCCGGTCATGCGAGGTGGAGACAGAGCTTTATAATCCATGCATACCAGGTTCAAGATTCGGCGTAAATCCACCTGATCTGGACGGCTTTGATCTTTCGAGGATCGACGGACTGCATTTCCATGCCATGTGCGAACAGGGGGGGACTGATGTCCTTGTTCGTGTACTTGAAAGTTTCGAGGAGAGGTACAAAGAGCTTATTCCAAATATGAAGTGGATTAATTTCGGCGGCGGACACCATATAACAAAGTTGGACTACGACATAGAACTACTGGTGAAAACCATAAACGACTTCAGAAAAAGATATAATAATATACAGGTTTACCTCGAACCCGGAGAAGCTGTTGTACTCAATGCTGGAGTGTTTGTCACTTCCGTACTAGATACTATTAAAAACGGTGTAGACATAGCCATCCTCGATTCATCCGCAGAGACCCATATGCCCGATGTTCTGGCGATGCCATACAAACCTCATCTGGTGAATGAAGGGGGGGGCGAGCTTTTTTACAAGCTTGGCTGTATATCATGCCTTGCAGGCGATTTCATAGGGACATACTCTTTTGATAAAGAGCTGAAACGCGGTGACAGGCTGGTATTTACCGACATGGCTCTCTACTCTTTTGTCAAAAATACAACATTCAACGGAGTTGAGCTTCCTAGTCTGCTTACTTTCAGTCTTGAAGACGGTTCTCTTGATACGGTAAGAGAATTTGGGTATTCTGACTATAGAGGTAGACTCGCATGATAAATTTCCATGGTGACGATGTCACCCCCCCTTCAAAACCTGAAGACGCTCAGTTTCACGTCATCCCTGTCCCGTATGAAAGGACAGTATCTTACGGCGGCGGAACAAATAATGGTCCTGACGCTATCCTCAGGGCTTCGGCTCAGCTTGAGCTGTTCGACAACAAATCAGTACCTGCTGATCTGGGGGGGATATATACGGCAAAATCTGTTGACTGCTCCGGCAGTATCAAAGAGACACTCATTAATATCTGCGATGCTGTTAACACAACGATAGAGTTTGGTAAAACACCCGTCATTCTCGGCGGTGAACACACCGTAACCTACGGAGCGATAGAAGCTCTTTATAACAAATTCGGAAAAGATTTCGGTGTTGTGCAGTTTGACGCTCACGCAGATCTCAGAGATTCTTACGACGGCACTAAATACAGTCACGCTTGTATCATGAAGCGTGTCTTTGACCTAGATATTCCGTTTTATCAGCTGGGGGGGACGAGAAGCTACAGCATGGAGGAGCACAACCTCCGCCTCAGACATAACATTGATTATATGGATGCCGAGGACATATACAAAAGTGGTGTCGATGCTTTCGAGCTCCCCCCCCTTATTTCCCTGAGAATGTATTTATAACTTTCGACATAGACGGGCTGGACGCTTCGATAATGCCTGCGACGGGGGGGACACCCGTTCCCGGAGGGCTTGGCTGGTACGAAGCACACGCACTAATCGAGAAAGTGATGAGCACACGCAACTGCATAGGCTTTGATGTTGTAGAGTTCGCACCCATAGAGGGTTTCCACGGGTACGACTTTTCGGCAGCTCAGCTTGTCTATAATATGATGGGCATCCTGCAACGCTCTTTATAATCCCCCCCTTGTATCAGGACTAAAAACGTATTAATATAGTTTATAAATAACTCGGGGGGGGTGACATATGTCTATAGACTGGATGTATTTCCGTGCAGGATGAACTTCTTGCAAGAAGGCTCAGGAGGTTCTTGAGCGAAAAAATGTCGAAGTAACTGAAAAGATAGATGCCAGAAAAGTTAAAATAGAGGCCGATGAGGCGTGGGAACTCCTCTCCTCCGGCTCGAAGATAATGCTCGCAAAAGGTAAAAGCATTATTGAGATCGACACAAAAGATGCCGACAGGTTTGAGGTGCTGAAAACAGCACTCGGCAGAAGCGGAAGTCTGCGTGCTCCGACTATCAAACTCGGAGACATTGGATCGTCGGTTTCAACGAAGAGATATACTCAACTAAGCTTTAACTATAACACGGGGGGGGCATTAAGTCAGCTCTTAATTGAATGGCTAAAGCTTATAAGTGGAATAATAAACTATTATCGTCATCCTGAGGCTTCAACCGAAGGATCTGAGCCCGTAAGTTATTTAACGTGATCAGATTCTTCGCTTCACTCAGAATGACATATCAATTTAATAACTTATGGGGGGGCATCATGCCCCCCCCTTTTCTAATTCATATTTGCATCATAGATACTTATCAGATAGACTGAACATACCCTTATCAGGAGAGGACAGATATGCCAAATAAAGTCTATATTACAACTGAATATAACATATCCACGCAAAGCCTAGGCACGGAAATATCCCCCCCTATTTGTCGGGGGGGCATGATTATAGATCAAAAGGGCGAGTTCATTTAGTCATGTGCCTGATACTCTTCTCCTATAAACACCACCCTGAATATAAGCTTATATTAGCCGCTAACAGAGATGAATTCTATGCTCGCCCCCCCACAAGACCTGCATATTTCCGTGATGAAAGACCCGACATATTGGCAGGAGAGGATTTGAAAGCAGGCGGAACATGGATGGGTATAAGCAGAAACGGACGGTTTGCGGCACTTACCAACTACCGTGCCCCCCCTGCCGACATGGTGCATAACCGCCATTCACGAGGTCTGCTGGTCTATGATTTCTTAAAGAGCTACATACCCCCCCCTGCAAGCTATTTTTCTTTATTCAACGAAACGACTGATAAATACAATGGATACAACGTCATAGCAGGTGATACGGATTCACTTTACTATTACTCTAATAAGACTGAAACAGCTCAAAAACTCGGTTCAGGGGGGGTCTATGGACTGAGCAATGCTCTTCTGGACACTGACTGGTTTAAAGTTGAGCGAGGTAAAAAGTTGTTCTCTGAGGCTGTCAGCAAAGATTTCACAACAGATGACCTCTTCGATCTGCTACATGACGGAACGCAATCTCCAGACGATCGACTCCCCCCCAACACAGGGGGGGTCAGCTTAGAGCTGGAGCAGTTATTGTCTTCAATGTACATAGAGAGTGATGAGTATGGGACTATGTCTCAACTGTCATGACCATCGACAACGACAACAATATCCGTTTTACAGAAAGGACTTATCACAAGGGTATGAAGCCAACCGAAGCCAAATATGAGTTTAAGATATTATGAAAGGTTTTACTATCATCACCCCCCCTGTTGACGCTAAGGTTGATATAAAAAAATCCTCATTTGTTGCTTATCTCTTCCCTTCTGAAATGTTTGCCGAGCAGATGGAGAAACTCAGGTCTGAACACCCTAAAGCCAGACATTTTGTATGGGCGACCAGAGAGATAAACGAACACGGGCAGATAGTCGAGAACTGTTCCGACGACGGTGAGCCTAAGAACACATCGGGCAAGCCAACTCTGAAGGTTCTGCAGGGGGGGCATGACATGGTAAATGCAGGGATTATCACCGTGAGGTATTTCGGTGGTATAAAACTCGGTACGGGCGGACTTGTCAGGGCATACAATGATGCCGGTCAGGAGGCTGTTGGAGTAGCTAATCTTATCTCACTGGACAGCCTAAGCAGACTGACATTGACCGTGGCGTACAATCAGACACGGCACATGGAATACCATATAGACAGGTTAAAACTGAAAACCATCAACACGGATTTCAAGGCTGAAGAGGTCACATATACCATACAGGGAGAAAGTGAAAAACTGGCGGAACTAAACAGTTCGATAGATTCCCACGCTTAAACATAAGATTCTGTCACCCACGCACAAGAACATAGCTTTCTGTATGCTACGCATTTTAGACAAAAAAAAGGCTCTCAAGCGTAAACCGAGAGCCTTAGTTTGATTCAAACAATTATTTCTCCTGCGTTATATTAGCTAATATCACGAACCTGCTCTTCATACTTTGCTATTCCGCACTCCTGAGCCTCCAAGCCGTAACTGATAATGCGGAACATACGCATATACTTCTCTGACTCGTCGATATCTGTGGTCAGATAACTTTCTAACATTTCGAGACTTATTGTCGGTTCTCCTTCATGAGGGACACAATAATTACTCATCATCTTGTGGAAGTTGTTGTAAAACTCCGGTGATCTTGAGAAATATGAACGCCTACCCATGTTCGCCTCCTATTAATGAGATAAACATATGAAACCCTTAAGACCCCCCCTAAATAGACATTTTTCTGTTCGGAATTGTAACCTATTATACCACATCAATCCGATTTGCAACGTGATTCGGATAACAATTTATAAATTTATGCGATAAATCCTAGTTAAGCGAATTTGCCCGACACTGCACATGACTGACACTTTTCAGGCTGAGCATATTCATATACCTCTCGCACTGCTTAGTGATATCATACCCCCCCAGCAGAACACCTAAAATAAAATCTTCTTTCTCATCAAAATCATTCAGCCTCTTCTTGCCGAAACTCTCCACGATGCTTATGCACGGACAATCCCCCCCGAAAAAGATATTCACATTCCCATTGCTTACCTCAGATACCACATGGGCAATGCCGCTGTTTCGGAGTTTCTTCAAGTGGAAAGCACTCTCCGCCTCTGAGCACGTATACATCGCAAGTCTTCTGACCCCCCCTTTCTTGTACTCATACAGCATATGAGAAAAAAAGCCTTCTGTGGTCATTAGTCATGTGTGCTTCTGCACTTATCCGCGAACTCACAGCTGCCGCAATTCATGAATTCCTGCATTACACCGCACACGGAACACGGGCTGGTTTTATCGGTACAGATAAAAGGTATATTGTGCTTTTTGCACAGGTTTTTGGCTTTGTTAGCCATGTTGTGACTTGCGAGTTTTGTAAGGAGTACGACGCACTCGGTACACTTTATAGATTGCTCGAAGTTGTTATTCAGCTTATTGAAGACCTTCGCTTTGCAGCCTATGTCTTTATAAGCTTTGACATAGTCCTTTTCCATGCGGTTTAAACCGCCTACCACACATACTTTCATCCGAAGCTCCATAAAATAAAATAGTTGATATTGATTATTAATATCAATAAGCGGCAATGTCAAGCAATTTGTTTCTGATAGATATCAAAATGTATGTCGGTCTAAGTATAAGCCCCCCCGCGAATGCTCTCTCGCTCCAATGGCTCGTGCACACACATTCTTAAGCATGGACTCGCCCATCATAATAATTAAGAAAAATGCAAAATTAGCAATTAAGGTCAAGAATCATTTTTTCTTTAGTATATAATTACAAATATGGATTGATTATGAAACATACGACAATTAATTTTTACGTAAAAAGTATTGTAAAGGCACAAGAGTATATTCAGCATAACCTTAATAAACAGGTAAGCACTGATAAGCTCGCAGAATATGTTGGTATATCGAGATACCATTTTCATAGAATTTACTATGCATATACCGGCGAAAGCTTGCAGCAGTATGCCAGAAGGATCAGGCTTGAAAACTCTGCTATGCTGCTTCAGGCATCAGGTGAATCGATACTGAATGTAGCATTCGACAGTGGATATGAAACTCATGAGTCTTTCACCAGAGCATTTAAGAAACACTTTGGGATATCTCCGAAGAGTTTCAGAGAACTGAAAAGTGAAGAATCTCTTGAACTGATATCCGATAAAAGACCTAAACTTACAATAAGTGAGGATATTATGGATGTTTCGATTAAATTGTTTGGTGATATCAAAGTCGCTTACCTCAGACACATCGGACCGTATGAAAAGTGCGAGCCTACATGGGCAAAGCTCTGTTCATCCCCCCCTGAGCTAATGCGTCAGGTAACTGGCGAAACATTGTTTATAGGCATAAGCTACGATGACCCGAATGTGACCGAACCTGACAAAATCAGGTATGACGCATGTATCAGTGTCGGTGATGATTTCGTTGCAACGGGCGAGCTCAAAACTCAGACTATACCTGCAGGAGAGTTTGCTGTTTTAAGGCATGTCGCAGCTATCAGGGGGGGTTTCATGCCAAGTACCAGTGGCTATACGGAGTCTGGCTGCCAAATAGCGGCAGAGAACCACATTCTGCACCACTTGAAATCTATCGCAACAACCCTCAGGATACTCCCGAAGACGAGTTGATAACCGATATATGCATACCGCTTGTGTAGTAAATAAAAGCTTATAAAGGGGGGGTGGACAGGATTCTGCCCCCCCTCTTCTTACATGATTTAAAAGGTGAGAAGTGAAAGGATCATACTCTTTTCGAGATCATTCTGGACTTTCAGCACATTAACACCCATCTCTCTGCCTAACTGTGCTTTCATCAGTTTTCTAGTCTCTTCTGCGATATCTGTTGCGGTCATATTAGTAAGGCGGTTCTGCAAAATCCCTTCTTTATTCAACATCTCGTCGATGCCGATTTCCAGCCTGTCAATCTCAGCCGTGAGAGAAACAGCCATGCTTACAAAATCGTCAAGACTGGAATCTATACTGTCCTGAACACCATACTGCTCAAGATTAAACATATGGCGCTCGACACTTGTTTCACTCACCCCCCCTTGAGGATTCATGCTCCATTCAGCATTAATCACCCGCCCAGGAACAGCATCTGCAATAAAGGAGCTATTGTTCTCTAAGAGTTTGATTAAACTCGTTCCATCGGTTTTTACATCCTGAAACAGCACAAAAGTAGTATCGTCTGATCCTTTGACGGATAGCACATCGAGAGTAGAACCCTCTTGCGTCTCCAGCTTTTCGAACTTGTCCAGAGTTGTTATCTTTATATCAGTTTTCAGTTTTCCAAAGTCTCTATCACCGCTTATGAACTTACTCAGTTCATCGACCTGTGCCTGTATCTCACTCTTTTCCGCATCAGATAAAGTGTCGTTATTGTAAGCAACGGCAAGCTCTTTAATTCTATGCATCACATCGACTTTAAGCATTGCCTCAGACCTGCCGAGTTCTGCCATACTGATACGCTCATGCATACTTTTGACCAATGAAACAGTATCATTGATCTCACTCTTTAACCTTTCTGATATTGAAATTGATGTAGGGTCATATGTGGCCGCAAACTTATTGCCTGACGCAAGCCTTTGTATACTTTGCGAGATTTGAGTAGAAAAACTGCGAATATTTTGATTTACATTGCAGAGGCAAATGCCCCCCTATGCCAAAACCATGCATCATCATCCTCCATGATTCCAATGCTGTTTCTATATCGTGAATTATACCACTATTAATTAATACTGCAAATAAAAAAACTATAAGGTTATATCCCTGACAGGGACGACCTCCAGCCAGTATCCGTCAGGATCATTGATGAAATAAAGCCCCCCCATCTTTATATTTTCGTAGCAGATGCAGTCCATCTCTTTGTGAAGTTTATAGAATCCGTCGAAGTCATCAACCCTGAAAGCAAGATGTATTTCGTTGTCTCCGAGGTCGTATGGTTTTTCTCTATCTCTCAGCCATGTCAGTTCTATCTCTATATCTGAGGTTTCGTCAGTCAGATATACAAGAATAAACTTGCCTTCAGGCTCTTCATACCGCCTCTTTTCTTTGAGCCCGAGTGCATCATCGTAAAACTTAATGCTCTTTTCCAGATCAAAAACATTGATATTCGTGTGTATATATTTAGCTTTCATATCTTTCTTTACTCCGGCTGTGCAAGTTTCGAATGTTTCTTATTATAGTAGCTTGAGTTAGCTGTCAGCACATCGTAATCCGCATCTTTAAACAGCATAGCACAGTCGCCCACAGACATTCCGCGCCCCCCCTCTTCCGTCTTCTCTTTTATGTCACGTGGATTGCCGCCGCTCTCCGCCCAAAAAAGATTAGCACCTGCATAAGCACCGAGGACATTCGGCTCGTGTGTGCAATTACCGATAACACTCCTAGGTGTCGCAAGCCTTGTAACGGCGACTATCTGAGCTATACGCAGTTCCGATATCATACCGTATTTCTCAAGATCTGAACCGGGGGGGATAGTAATCCTACGCATTGCACCGCTGAACGCAGGGTCGAAGGACGCAGCAAGGAGTATATGCTCAGCTATCTCTTCGTTTGTATGCTCAGGCCCGATAGGTTCTACGCAGGTCCCCCCCACCACCAGCCCGGCATCCTGAAACGTGCGGATAGATTTAAGCCTCTGGTTTATCGATACCTTAGTCGAAGCACCTTCGCCCATTCTTATGGCATGATAGACACCGTGAAAACCGACATCCTTCATCTTCTGTGCTCTGGAGGCGGATATGTCACCTACATTGGCTACCATATAGCTGTCGGTTTTGAGGGCTTTCTTAACCTCTGAGGCTATCTCCATAAACTTTCCAAAATCGTAATTTGCAGTGGTCATAAGGAAGACAGATGTATTTTCAGGGGGGGTTTCATCAAATTTAACGGCATAATCTATAGCCTGTTCAACGGTCAGCTCGACAGGTTCTTTAAAAATGTCATATTGAGATGCAAATGAGCAGAACTCGCAGTTAACAGGGCAAGGAGCAAGATTAAGAGCAAACTGACCGTGTACTTCTGCTTTATTTCCGCAAAGTTCACGTGATAATTTGCCAGCCTCTCCTATGATAACTGAAGCCTCAATAGAGTTTGTCGGAAAAGACAGCATCTCAATAATTTCATCTTTACTGAACTGCCCGCCGTCTCTCGATTTCTTTAGTATGTAATGGATATCCACTCATGCCTCCCACATCAAAATGATAAATAATATTGTTAGTATAGATTTGCTTGGATAATAGTCAAGTAAGATAAAAGACAGCACCGCTCTTTCGGCACATATATTTTAAGTTAAATTGCAGTTCAGTATCTAACAGCACTGTTGAAAGGCTCGCCAATCCACAATATGACAAGATAACGTCTATACAAAAAAAATCCCCCCCGACCTTGTTATAAAAATCGGGGGGGACTTTATTACTTAAATAATCGAAACATATCTTCATATTATGTCTTTGCAGACATTCATATGGGATATGACCTATTTAGCGGCCTTTCTGGCTTCTTCCAGCCATCCGTTCCATGTTGTCTGATTAGCTTTTATCCATTCGTCGGCATGACGCTGAATATCTTTTTTGCTCTTCTCTCCGGCGTTCATCTTTGTATTCTGCTCACTGATATCTTTAAGAGCGAGTGTGAACACCTCAAAAAAAATCTTTCGATTGCAGGATTTTCTGCGATGAATTTTTTATTCGCTACGGCTCTGATATCACTGACAACGAAACCAAGTTTAACAGGGTTAGTTACAGTACCGACTGCATCCTTTACCACCATGAACTCTTCTTTGCCTTGCTGTGCTTCGGTAGGCTTGATCTCAGGTACGTTTATCCAGAGTACATCTTCACCCGGGAGCAGTTTGAATACTGTCCAGTTAGGTGTCCATGTATAAAAAAGGACAGGCTCGCCATTTTTATGTTTAGCAAGAGCACCGGCCATACTGGCAGAGTAAGTCGCTTTGATGAGATTAATATCTTTTTCAAGACCATACTCTTTCATATGAAAACCGATAGTCTTCTCACATCCCCCCCATCCCGGAGGCATGCAACCATGTCTGCTTTCCCGTCGCCGTTTGTATCGAATGCTTTTTTCACTTCAGGTCTTTTGAAATCTGCAAGTGACGTGATGTTATATTTTTCTATATATTTCTTGGATGCAAGGTATCCCTGCATTCCACCGGCCTTTACAACATAGCCGTAAGTTGTTGCCTTCTCGTCAAAATCTTTAGGCAGGTGAGCCTTGTGAGTAGGAAACCATCCATTTACCCAGTAATCAACATCACCGAGTGTTACCGACTTATAAAAGATAGGGTTTGCAAGGTCCTTTGGCGACTTTACCTTGTAGCCAAGCTCCTCGAAAGCTTTTCTTACAAGTGCCTCCTGAAAGAATCCTGTTGTCCATGTCGCTCTGGCAGGGTTAACTGTCTTACCCTTGCCCGGCATTTTGTCATATGCCATAGCCGACGTTGCGGCAAAACATAATACAATAAGCATTATCAATAATTTCTTCATACTACTCCTCCGTATATTTTTTTATTTCTTTCTCTTTCTCTCTTTTGAAAGTCCTTGCGTGATCCTGTCTAAAACCATTGCCATCAGAACGATAGAAATACCGCCTATAGTAGCAAGACCTATATCAAGGGTATTAAGCCCCCCCTGAAAAACAGGACTCCCCCCCAAGCCGCCTGCACCGATGAGAGCAGCAATAACCACCATCGACAGCGACATCATAATTGTCTGATTCAACCCTGCCATAACAGAAGGCATAGCCAGCGGTATCTGTACTTTGAATAGTGTCTGACGTGAGGTTGCACCAAAAGCCTGTGAAGCCTCGATGAGTTCTTTATCCACCTGTCTTATGCCAAGGCTTGTGAGACGTATAATCGGCGGCATGGCAAAAACAATTGTTGCCAGCACTCCCGACACACTCCCTATGCTGAAAAGCATCACGACGGGGGGGACAAGATATACAAACGCAGGGGGGGTGGTCTGCATAGCATCCAGAAAAGGGCGTATTGCCATCTCTGCATTATCGCTCCGACCTGACATTATCCCAAGGGGGGGAACACCGACAAGGGTACAGAAAATAACTGAACTCATAACCATAGCCATAGTTATCATTGCCTCTTCCCAGAGCCCCCCCAGCATCCCTATGAAGAAGAGAGTTGCAACCGTAAAGGCTGTCACCCTTTTACCTGCCAGTCTCCATGCGAAGAAGGCGAATACCGCCATGATCAAAAGCGGATGCACAGCAGTAAAAATCCATTCCAAGCCGTTTAGGGTCTTCTCTACAGGGTATTTTAAGGTCTGGAATACCCCCCCTCTGTAATTCTCCACCAGAAAATCTACAAAGGTCTGTATCCATTCATCAAGGGGGGGTATTAATCTATCTTCAAATTTGAAAAAATCCATTATTTACCCTCTCCGTTAACCGTCTCTTCAGTCTTGTTCAGTGTTCTCAAAAATATATTTTTTTGAGATAACACCTATGTATTTATTATTCTCATCAACAACAGGTATAGGGTAAGGTTTAGATGAAACCTCGGATAAGATATCCTGCATAGAGTCTGTTGATTGAACCGGACTCACCCCCCCTTCAAGCATAGCCGGAGAAAGATCATCAGAGCTCAGGCTGTCGTCCTCTATCACTTTTATAAGGTTATCCTGCGAGACAACCCCCCCTACAAATTCCTTCTTCTTATTCATTACATACCCGTAATCACGGTCGTAGTTTCTGAGCCTCTGCAGAGCCGTCACAGGGCCATCCCCCCCTTCGTGTCTGATAACCTGCACCTGAGTGTTTCTTGCTATATCGCCTGCAGTAATGATATGCGTGGGGGGGTCAACCCCCCCTTTAAAAAAAAGGCACGAACATAATCGTCCGCAGGGTTTCTGAGAATCTCCTCAGGTGTCCCCCCCACCTGCACAACTCTTCCACCTTCCATTATGGCTATACGGTCGCCTATCTTTATCGCCTCGTCCAAATCGTGAGATATGAATATTATTGTACGTTGAGAATTTTCCTGAAGTGCGATGAGTTCATCCTGCATTTCACACCTGATCAGCGGATCAAGAGCACTGAAAGCCTCATCCATCAGCAGTATATCAGGGTCAACAGCCAATGCTCTGGCAAGCCCTACCCTCTGCTGCATACCACCCGAAAGCTCATCGGGGGGGAAATTCTCGGCATAAACGGCCAGACCGACCTGCTCCAGTGCATCCTGTGCTCTGGCATATCGCTCACTCTTGGCAATACCTGCAAGCTCCAGCCCGAAAGAGACATTGTCTATCACATTAAGGTGCGGCATGAGTGCAAATGACTGAAAAACCATGCACATCTTCTTACGCCTGACCTGTGTGAGATCATTCTGATTCATGGCGGAGACATTCTCTCCGTCGATATAAACAGCTCCGCTAGTCGGTTCTATCAGCCTGTTGAGCATCCTGACCAAAGTGGATTTACCCGAACCGGATAAGCCCATTACAACGAATATTTCACCTTTATTCACTGTGAAGCTGGCATCCTGAACACCAACCGTCATACCTGTCTCTTCAAGAATGCGGTCTTTATCTTTACCCTCTTTCAACATCTTCAGTGCAGTTTTTGGTTTCGCACCGAATATCTTATACAAGTTTTCAATCCGAACCTTTTCAGTACTGGTCATAACCTTACCTTATAAATTTTAAACATATAATTCTCATGACGAAAATAGTCAGATATGAAAGTTTTATATTAATATATTTCATATGTCAAATATACGAACATGAAGGAAAGACTATTTCTCGTTTAACATAAGCATATTAAGTAAATATATTATTACTGGATGAGAGGGTTACGCCAGTTCGATCTCTTTGACTTCAGGAAGGAAAGACTTAATGATTTTGTCCAGTGAATCATTTATATCTTTGATCTGTTCGAGGCTGAGCTGCTGATTGTCAAAACAGCATTCATTTTCTAATATTTTAAAGAGCAGAATAGTATACTCCTGCCCGGCTTTAGTGAGCTCCAGAAAAATAGTTCTTCTGTCAGTCCCTTTTTTTTATCCGCTTGACGAAACCTTTAACCTCCAGCCTGTCTATTATTCCCGTAACGGCAGAGTTATTGAGATTCATACACTTGGTGAGCTGCGAGAGATTCATCTGTTCGTTTTCACTGATTTCATAAAGGCAGAGCATTTGAGGCAGGGTTATGTTGTAGTTATGATCAAGATATTTTGAGTATTTATCCAAAAATCTGGATAACTGTCTAATCTGCAGTATTGTTTTGACACATACATTCTTTTCTTTATTCATTGACTCATTATATTTACTGAAAACATATAAGTCAATATTAAGCACTCTCGCAGGCAAGACACACCTGTTTAGGTAATTTTACTAAGGGAATATTACCGACAACCGATGCTTTTATTATAATTATGTGTATACTAATAAAAACTGGAGGTGAAGTTTATGACGTATTTCAAGAACAACTCAAAGCTGATCAGCATGTTGATGGTGACTATAATGTTACTGACCGCTGCTCCGTACCATGCAGCTTATGCGAAAATGATCTCCACTGGCACGACTGTCGATACCCAAAGGGTTGAAACTGCCAGAGATTTCATGCAGAACTACATGGCAAGAGAAGACGTTCGTCAGGAAATCCTAAGCATGGGTGTTTCTCCTGAGGAAGCAGATGTAAGAGTTTCAGCTCTTAGTGACGCAGAAATAGTTTCGCTTGCCGATACTATTCAGGAATCACCTGCCGGTGCCAGTGCAGTAGGTGCTATAGTGGGGGGGGCTGCCCTCATAGTGTTTATAGTGCTTCTGATTACTGACATTACAGGTCACACAAACGTTTTCAGCTTTACGAAGTAGAATTTTGTCTGGAAACAAGATAGTACTGATGCTGCTCACCCTGTTTATTATGACAGGGTGTGCACGTGTCAGCTCTGAATGGCTCGAAATCGAAAAACAGAGCCCGAAAATTATCAAGCTCCAAGTCCCCCCCTTTCATCCGCAGGATGCTTATCAGTGCGGTCCTTCCGTTATGGCGATGCTACTGGAAGAATCCGGTACAAAGGTCACACCGCAGGAGCTAACCCCCCCCATTATATACACACCATCCAAAAAAAAGGTTCTCTGCAGTCTGCGATGATAGCAGGAGCAAGACGATATGACAAAGTCCCCCCCTATGTTTTTTATGGACCTGAGACGTTAATCAATGAGTTATCAAACGGCAGACCTGCGGGAGTGCTTTTGAATCTGGGGGGGCTGGAGATGGCACCGAGATGGCATTATGCTGTAGTAACAGGGGGGGTGGATTTCGAAAACAGTAGAATCATACTGCATTCAGGCACTAACAAAAACGAGCGGATGAAACTTGCAACATTCGATCACACGTGGCGAAGAGGTAGTTACTGGGGGGGACTGTATGTTCTGAATCCTGACGACATACCCGAATCTGCCGATCCTATCAAATATATCCAGTCGGTTTCTGCATTTGAAAATATGGGAAGACACGACATAGCGGAAAGGGCATATCTGACAGCATACAAAAGATGGAATGACAATCTGTATGTTCTGCTGGGTATTGCAAATATCTCTTATCGGAAGAATGATCTGAATAAAGCGGAAGAATACCTGTCTAAAGCAGTCGAACTGCACCCGAACAACGGCGAAGCATTGAATAATTATGCTTACGTCCTCTTTGAGCTGGTAGATATGACGAAGCTGTGAAATATGCTGAGAAAGCTGTCGCAATCGGTGGTAAAAATCTGCACCTTTATCAAGAGACACTCAATGAAATTAAGAATAGAAAATAGTTTGTTCCAAGTCATTTAGCCTGTTGTATACCTTTTAAACATATATGTAGTCTTATTTTACACTTTACAAATATTTCACAAGACCCAGAATAGTCATATAAAAACAACTGTGCAGTGGAATACATACACAAACTAGAAATGCACGCAATCTTGCCGATATATAGTTCGGCAAACTTTATTTATATAAGGGTAGACAAATGAGAGACGATAACAAATTTAAACACTTATTTAATAAACTAAGTAACCCTGCCGTGTTGATATCTAACAACGGCAATGTTCTAGAAAACAACAAAGCTGCCGTAAATCTATTTAAGGAGCTTGCAGAGCTGACAGAAAATACTCAGAGCTCTGATAATTATGCTTATGATTTCTTAAAGGCTGAAATATTCAAATTTATCAAATCAAAAAAAGAGTACGCTCACTCTGACAAAACAGGTTACACATCAGACAGGTGACAAATATTACGAAATAATACTGTCGGACTTTCCATCTATCCCCCCCAATACGACTCTGGTTGAGATAGTTAATCTTACAGAACTGCAACATATCAGACGTGGGATGGACGAGATAACCAAAGGTATCCTTTCGACTGTGGGTGAGGAATTCTTCGATTCCGTAGTTACTCATCTCACACGTGCCACAAATGCCGACTATGTGCTGATATCAGAATTCAGTGATGAAACCAAAATAAACCTGCGTACTGTTGCACTCAGTATAGACGGAAAACTGTCCGACGGCATAGAGTACCAGCTCGAAACAACTCCATGCTATCTTGTCATATATGAAGGACCGCAATACATCCCCCCCGGCAATGTTATACAGAAGTTTCCGGAGGATGAACTGGCTAAAGAACTGGAGGTCGATTCGTATTTCGGATATCCGCTCACCAACTCGAAGGGAGAGACAACCGGACTGATGGCTATAATGGGGGGGAAAGTACCCCCCCTCAGGGATGCCGACTTTGTCATATCCACACTGAAACTTTTTTCCGTGAGGGCATCCGCTGAGCTTGAAAGACGGCAAAACGAGATGGAGCTTGAGAATAACATCAAGTTTCTGAACTCGCTCCTTGACGCTATCCCTAACCCTATATTTTATAAGGATAAAAATGGGGGGGTATATCTCGGCTGTAACAATGAGCTGGAAAAAGCATGGGGGGGGATGAGTAAAAGCGATATAGTCGGGCATGATTCTATGAAGATAGCCCCCCCTGCAGACTGGGCAAGATATTGCGACAAAACAGACTCAGAGCTTATGCTAACTGGCAAGACTGTGCCGTATGAAAATCAAGTGAAATACGCAGACGGCTCTGACAGAACCGTTATGTTCAATAAAGCAATTTTTAAAGACTCCGCTAATGAAACGGCAGGAATTATAGGTACTTTAGTAGATATCTCCGATATCAAAAAAAGCAGAAAAGAAGATCGAAAGACTAGCCTATTTTGACTCTGTGACAAACCTTCCTAATAGAGAGCTGCTGAAAGAACGACTTTCCACTCTCATCCATAATGCTGAAGGTAAATATCAGAAATTTGCTATACTTTTGATAGACTTAGACAGGTTCAAGAACATCAATGATACCCTCGGACACACCATAGGGGGGGATCAACTGCTCAGAGAAGTAGCAGAACTGCTTAATACCAGCCTGAATCCATGTGACACCTTGAGTAATACAAATGGCGAAATCGATTTAAACTCATGCGACACCATAGCAAGGATCGGCGGAGATGAATTTGTCGTAGTTCTTAATGGAGTGGACGAAATACAGGCGAGTAAAAAAAAGCCAATGATCTGCTGCAAAAACTATCGACACCTCTTTTCGTCGAAGGCTACGAGATATACACCAGCCTCAGTATAGGTATCAGCATCTTCCCTTCCGACGGTCAAACGGCGGAAACACTCCTGAAGAATGCTGATATCGCTATGTATCAGGTCAAAGCTCAGGGCAGAAACAGCTTTAGATTCTTCTCCCCCCCTGATATGAACAAAAGAAGCATCAAAAGACTGGAGATGGAGAATAACCTCAGGTACGCCATAGAGAGAGGAGAACTTTTCCTCGAGTATCAGCCTCAGGTAAACGTCCAGAACCGCCAACTCTTCGGGGGGGTCGAATCGCTCATCAGATGGCAGCAGCCGGAGCTGGGTCTCATCAGACCTGACCAGTTTATAAGAATGGCAGAAGAGACGGGGGGGCTTATACTCCCCCCCATTGGTAACTGGGTTATGAAAGAAGCATTCACCCAAAATGTAAAATGGTCGCGTGACCTCAATGCAAACATAACCACAGCGGTAAACATCTCTGCTCTGCAGTTTATGCAGAAAAGCTTCGTTGACGAGGTGAAAGAGCTTATAGACGTTACAGGAGTGAACCCAAAGAATATAGAGCTGGAACTAACCGAAAGCCTTCTCATGGAAAGCGGTCAGAAGACTGACACGACACTGGAAAAGCTAAAATCTATAGGTTTGCAGCTTGCGATAGATGATTTCGGCACGGGTTATTCATCATTAAGCTATCTGAAACATCTGCCTATAGACAGGCTGAAGGTCGACCGCTCCTTTATAAAAGATATGGAAGAGGATACCGACAGCACAGCTATAACCAATGCGATCATAGCCATGGCGAAAAGCCTCAAGTTGCATGTTATCGCCGAAGGGGGGGTCGAAAATAAAGCCCAGCTCGGGATACTGCAGGATTTAGGCTGTAACGAGATTCAGGGTTATCTATTCGGTAAACCTGAAAGACCCGAGTATGTGGAATCAAGGTTTAATACAACTTACGATATTTAATCCATCAAAAGAGACTTTTACCAGAGGGCTTCCAAGCTGAAGCCCTCTATAAACTGGTGTAATTTAATCTATTAGCCAGTGCTGATCAAGAGCTTTGAAAGAATAAATCCCTGGCACAGTTATCTGACTAAACTAAAAATCACACTAGAATGTTCAAGAAATGTCTCAAACATTCACCACTCTTTGTTCCATTTTTTTGGAACTTTCATGATTGACAAAAACAAGGAACTACCCTATATTCCAATTATGAGAATAATCTCGCGAAAAACACTAATAGAGTTTTACGAAAACCCAGATTACGCTGATTCTGCCGAATCATTAAAAGCGTGGTATCACGAAGCTAAAAGTGCAAATTGGAAAAATCCTGCTGAGATTAAAGAACAATATAAAAGTGCCAGTATACTGCAAAATAGAAGAGTTGTTTTTAATATCTGTGGAAATAAATACCGCCTGGTTGTAAAAATATTGTACAGAACAGGAATTGTTTACATCAGGTTTATTGGCACCCATAAAGAGTATGACAAAATTTGTACGGAGGAAGTGTGATGGACTTTAAATTAATTAAGAATGAAAACGATTACATTATTGCGCTTGCTCAACTTGACCAACTTATACTTGCTGACAATCCTAAAGATGACGAAAAAGTTGAGCTTCTTGGGACACTTATTGATATGTATGAGAATGAGACCCATCCAATTGAGCTACCAGACCCAATTGATGCTATTAAGTTCAGGATAGAGCAACTTGGACTTTCTAACAAAGATTTAGTCCCTATCCTTGGCGGCAAAAATAGAGTTTCTGAAGTAATGAACCGAAAGAAACCTCTTACTTTAAAAATGATGCGTGCACTTAACCAAACACTAGGCATTCCTGCTGAGGTTCTTCTAAATGAGCCCGAGGCTGACTTCCCAAGCGGTTATTCTAATATTGAATGGAATAAAATACCGTTCAAAGAAATAAAAAAAGAAATATGGTAAGCTTTTAAATATCATAGACGACACAGAACTATTTTTTAGAGATCTTTTAAAAAATGTAGCAGCTCAGTTTCTCCTGACTTTGCCTTATACAGAAAAAGTAACCATAGAATAAATAGGGATACAGAAATGAGTTATGCTCTTTTTGCATGGTGCTTGTTACTAATAAATGAGGCAAAAAAAGCAACAAATCTCAAGCAACTTCAATCAAGAAAATATTGACGAAGAATTCCTCATTAATGTTGTTAAATTAAGCTACTTAGACGATGGACCAATTATTGCAAAAGAATATTTAAGCAAGTTTGGCATAAACCTTGTTTTTTTTGCCCCCCCATCTTTCAAAAACCTATGTAGATGGAGTAGTAATAAAAACAGATAACGGTCCTGTCATCGGCATGAGCTTAAGATATGACAGAGTTGATAACTTTTGGTTTACCCTGATACATGAGCTTTCTCATATAGCAAAACACTACAAAGAACAAAATAGCATTATTGTTGATGACTTAGACTCAAACATTCACCAGAACTGTGAAAAAAATAGAAAATGAAGCAAATGAATTAACTAAAAAAATCTTTAATGTATAAAGAGATCGACTACGAATTGAACCAATATCCAACTAGAAATTCAAAGATTATCAATATAGTTGCCAATACATTAAGAATAAACCCTGCAATAATAGCTGGTAAAATAAGACATGAAGAAAATAATTACAGGATATATGGAAACTTAGTAGGAAACAAAGAAATAAGATGTCGTTTGATGCCCACGGAAATATCTTAAAAAGGAGATATAATTATGGCAAAAAAACAAACCTTATGGAGACAATGCAAGAGTAGGAGCAGTAAGAGACAGGGTACAGTATTTTAATCCTCAAAACCAAAAATGGATAAAAGTAAATATTGATACAGGTAGAATCATGGATGTAAAATCTGATGGGACACCTTTTAAAGGAGTCACAAAAAAGTAAATCCCTAGTTCTCGAACAACTAGGGATTTAAAAAATGAACAATCTCCGTGGGCAAGCCACTGGTTATATTATATAGCTAGTGGCTTCTTTATTTCAAGTAAGAACTCATTATACGGTCAACTACATAATAAGTTACATTAGTTCAAATTCCACACTTGCTCAACAATTCTTTGGACACGCCTATAAAGTATTAATAATATTAATATTGAAATTTAATGGCGGAGGCGCACAGGAATCGAACCTGCCCAACGGGGGGGAATACCCGTCACAATCGGTTTTGAAGACCGCGGGGGGGTGCACCAGCATCCCAAACGCCCCCCCCATTAAATGGATTTTTTTTCTATCGTAACAAATAACTAAGTCATTCGCCTTGGGAAACCCAAAGCTCTCTTACACGAGGTTGAAACTTAAAGGTTCGCCTTTATGCTCTCTGCCATCGCACCCATTTCGTCGAAGTCGTTATACTCTTTATGTATGGACGCAAAACGGAGCTGGTCGCCCTCGAATCTCGGTATCACATGTATATGGGAGTGAAAAACTTCCTGCCCGGCGGCGGCATTATTATTCTGCACAAGGTTGACACCATCGCACCCCCCCGTCGCCTTAACGACAGCGTGTGAAATCTCTCTGACAACCTTATAGATAGCTTCTGCCTCGGCATCCGGCGTATCAAACAGGTTAACGAAATGCCTTTTAGGCACTACAAGCACATGCCCCCCCTTATGCACAGGCTTTATATCAAGAAAAGCTATAAAAAGCGAGTCTTCATACACTTTACTGCAAGGGATATCCCCCCCCGAGATGATCTTACAAAATATACAATCCATACCCATACCTCGGCACAATAATTACTAAATAATTCTATACATTATAAAAACGGAAAACAAGTTTTAAGATTAATGTATTGAAAATGATGTAATATCTTTTTATACTTAATTAATTATCAGGCGGTGCATAATGAATGCCTCAGAGAACTCTGAAAAACGTCTTGAGCTGGTTTATAAATACTTTTCACATCATATGCGGACAAACACCGCAGTAATAGTGGCCATGCTTGAGGCAATTAACGAAGGATTGTCCGATGAGTCTATGACAGAGATGATCATGGAATCAGGCTATCTGCTCGACATATTCGACAGAGGCATGAGCGTTTGCTTTAATCATATCTTTGACAAGTCCGAAAGCTCCGACACGGAACAGGTCGATCTGCATATGCTTATTAAGCTATTCGTAGACAACGGAGTTACCAAAGACATCAACGGTAATGTCACGATCGATTTACCGGAAAGCACTATGATCTCATGCGAGCCATACGCTTTCAAAAGCCTGATACAGATTTTCCTGCACGAGGCGGCACTCGTTTCAAAGGAGAAGTTCAGCGTGGTATTCGACAAGAATACGCTGACCATCTCGCCAGACACCAAGTTTTATGAAAACCCTCCCGTGTTCTCAATAATGAAAGAGATACTGAAAAAAACAAGATATCACTCTTGATTATGATAAAATTTCTATACAACTGAGGTTTCCTGATGAAAGTATTAATTGCTGACGACGAACTAAGACTGCGTAAAGTAGTTTCGCTCCATCTCAAAAAGAGCGGTTTTGAAGTGGTGGAGGCAGGCAATGGTCAACAAGCCGTTGAGCTTGCTCAGGAGATTAAACCTGATGTTATCGTTCTGGATGTTATGATGCCTGAAAAACAGGACTTGAGGCCTGTGCCGAGCTCAAAAGCATGGATGAGTTTAAGTCCACCCCCCCTATCATACTGCTCACGGCTATGGCAGAGTCTGAGGACCTGCGTAAAGGGGGGGAGGAGGCAGGAGCTGATGCATACCTCACAAAACCTTTCAGCCCTAAAGAACTCATAGATGTCATAAAGAGTAAATCACAATGAAAATACTCTATGTCGGCTCTGCACAAAGCAAAGCTCTTTTTCAGGACGCTCTGGGGGGGGAACAGCCACCCTCACATCTGAAAAGAATGCAGACGCCTGCCTCATAGAGATTATAGATACGGCCACACTATTCAAACTGCCCAAGAAATTTGCTGTCCCCCCCACTTATTTTTATATTACTGTCAAAGATAGAAAAGTCCTTGAGATACTCAAAGAATTCAAAATATCAGGGATATTCGTTCCGCCGCTTAAGCCGGAAGAGGTTAAAAAGAAATTCGCAGGTAAGCCCGCAACCAATAACACAAAAGCAAGCGGTAATGAGTTCGACACTCTTAAGGCTAAGATAATCGCTAAAGCTGAAAATATTCCGCCGCTCCCGGCACTCGCAAGAGAGCTGATAAGACTCACAAGAAACGACAAGACTCAGATGAAAGATTTCATCGATAAGATAAAGATGGATCAGGGGGGGCTCAGTTCCAGAATAATAAAACTGGTCAACTCCCCCCCTTTTTACGGACTGCGTCAGGAGGTCGCCAGTATAGATCGTGCTACTGTTCTGCTGGGGGGGCTTAATTCCGTAAAAAACCTCGCTCTCGCTATATCCACGGCACAATTCTTTAAGAAGAACTTTTCGCTGTACAGAACGACAGGTCAGGAGCTTTGGGATCACTCATTCCTCGTGGCAAGGCTCAGCGAACTGCTCGGCAAGGCCGCAGGAGAAGATGAAGACGCACTCTATCTCGCAGGTCTCATGCACGACATAGGAAAGACCGTCTTGGTGGACTTTCTGGTCAAAGAGGCGAGCACCATAGAAGAGGAGCTTGCACAGCTTGGGACTGATCACACAACCATAGGTGAGTTGGTTCTCTCCAAGTGGTCTGTGGCAAACCATATCACAGATGCTGTCAGGTCTCATCACTCTAACTCTAAAGATAAGTTCAAGGCTGTCTTATACTTTGCCAACAGAATAGCTTTGGAAGAGGAATACACCTATGCCGTAGAGGATGCTTCAATGGCTCTCGGCATATCTTACGACGACATACTTGATATAATTTCACCGATCCTAGAGAGTGAAAATAAAGAAGAGGGTGACGATGAAACTGCAAAAGAAACTCCTTGATACTCTGTTTACGAATAGTCTTCAGGATTTTTATCACCTTCTGAGTGAACACCTCTCACACACCTGGTTCACCCCCCCTTTTACTCTATGGAAGGTAGAGAATAACATATGCGAACCTGTTGCAGGGCTTTATCAGAATGCCGATGGACGTTACGACCTGCACGACTTCGGTTATACAGGGAAAAACAGCATCCACGAAACAAAGACCCTTGAGTTCTTCGACGAGAAGATCACGGTGCAGGCTTCCGTCTTTTTCAGATATATGGACAATGTGCACGGGCTAGTGACTTTCCACGAAGAACCGGATGTTGTCTTTCTGGAGATGGAAACATACTGCGGTTTCTTGGGGGGGCAGAGGATGAATGAGATCATCTCCCGTGAACGCAACATAAACGTCTATGTCGATTATCAAAAGAAGCTCGAATTCGTCAAACAGAGCAGCCGCATTCTCAAGGCTGTGGAGGTTGACGAAGTGATGGCTGTCGCCCTCAACTACTTTATGGATACATTCAGTGCCGAGGCAGGCTTCACAATACATGCGGAAGAGTTTCAGGGCTTTGGTATAGAGTTTGAGGATGTGGATACTCTTATCACCGTGGAGGATAAACCTCTCCTTGAACTGATAAGCACCATGGAAGCGACCGAGTTCATCGATGGGCTTATAGAGTGTAAAAAGTTTAATATTGATAATATCTTCTTCATTTATGAAGAGACTTTAAATATCCGTATCGTTCTGTTTAATATTAAGTTCGACATTATTCCTGATAAAGAATTCTCGGAGCTGGTGTCTTCTATAGTCACCACCGCCGTGGAGAACGCTCAATACCATAAAAGAATGACAGATATAAAGATTCAGGAATCTGAAATGCAGGTGACTGGTACTATACTGAACAAGTTTGTTCAGAAGAACCTTGAGCTTGATTCCGGTATAAAAATTTCAGGTATCAACTATCCTGCAAAAGCCGCCGGCGGTGACTTTCTCATGGTGAAAGAGACAGAGAACGGTATATTCTTCACCGTGGCAGACGTTTGCGGTAAAGGGTATTCTGCCGCTGTTTTCACCGTTGTACTCAGCGTATTTACCGAAAACACCACCCTCTTCGATCAGGAAGGCTCTCTGAAAAATCTGGTCACTGCACTGAACAAATATCTGATAGGCAAGAAATTCTCCGACAGATTCATAACAGCTTTCTTCGGCTACATAGATAAAGACGGATCGAAGATGAGATATATCTCCTGCGGTCACGAACCTGCCGCTGTCTTCGGCAAAAAGGACTTGGTGATCACTTCCGACTTCCTCCCTATAGGGCTTTTTGAAGAGGAGCACTATGAGAAATCCATCGAACTCAACAAAGGGGGGGACGTTATTTTCATCTATACTGACGGTCTGGTAGAATACACAGATGACGACCAACTGAGAGAAGATGTCAAACAACTTGCAAAATTCGACAAAGACAATATACTTGATACCCTGTATGACGAAATGGTACAGGAGAAGAGTGCACAGAAGGACGATTTCACCTGTATGCTCATAAGGATATAGAGGTATTAAGTTTTGGAACATAAATCCCGTGAAATTCAGCAGATGTTTGACGACATCGCCCATAGATACGACCTTTTAAACAGGCTTTTGAGCTTCCGCACCGATGTCAGATGGCGTAAAAAAGCTATCAAGCTCGCCGGTATACAGTCAGGTCAGACTGTGCTTGATCTCGCCTGCGGAACAGCAGATATGATGATAGAGATGAATACCAGAGTCGGAAATGTAAACCTCATCGGCGGAGATTTCAGCTATAATATGCTTAAACTCGGCAGTGACAAGTTCCCTGAAGGCTCGTTCAGCGTCTCCGATGCTCATATGCTCCCGTTTAAGTCAGGCAGCTTCGACCGCATGACAATATCTTTCGGATTTCGCAATGTTACGGATAAACCCACAGGTCTTAAAGAGATGCACAGGGTTCTGAAACCCGGCGGTAAGCTCTGCATACTTGAATTTTCTCAGCCTGAAGGATTTATTTTCAGCAGACTTTACAGGCTGTACTTCACCAAAATACTCCCTTTCATCGGCGGTATTATCTCAGGCAACAGAGAGGCTTACGACTATCTGCCCGACTCGGTTTACAAATTCCCTAAAAGGGACGCATACAGACAGATGGTTATAGATGCAGGTTTTGAAAGTATAGAATTCAACCCGATGACCTTTGGTATCTGCGACGCTACAATATGCAGTAAGTCCAATGGATAACTATTCATTCACGGCTTTCCTCAACAAACTAAAAAGAGCTCAGGACGTTAAAAAATCCCCCCCGGGTGCAGGTCTTAACGGCGTAAAAATAGCCAAACAAGCATCCGAAAATGTCAAAAAGAACGGCAAAGCACTCATCTTCACCAAAGAGATTCCCGTTGTACTAAACCTGTTGGCATCCACTAAAAAGATGAAAACGGCATTCGGCTATACGCTAAACGTAATGGCTGAAAAGGCTCATAAATATATAACCGAGCAGCCTGAAGTTGAACTCAGCTTCTGCGAAATGGAATACTATGATGATTTCTACATCAGTGAACTCCCGATAAGCAAACACTATAAAACAGACGTCTCAGGCTCTATAAATATGGGCTGTGTGATAAGTAAAGACGACGACATACATAACTGCGGAATTTACCGTATTCAGCCTCTTAGCGACGAGAGGGCTGTTATGCACTGCTACCCCCCCGACTCAGGGCTGGGCAAACAGCTTGCAAAGGGCGAGGATGTCCCCCCCGTCACTATTGCCGTGGGTACGACTCCGCACCTTATATACGCAGCATCTGCAACTCTCCCTGACCATATAGATGAGCTGAAGCTGGCTGCATTTCTTCACCCAGAAGATATGAAATACGTGAAAACAGACGCCTACCCAGTCCCTTACGATACACAGATTATTATTCAGGGGGGGCGAGTTTCCGCGACAGAGACTCATCCTGAAGGACCATTCACCATACACACGGGCGGACAGTCACCTGTAGAGGATTTCCCTGTCCTGTTTATTGATTCGGTAATGATAAGCGGTACACCTATGTATCACACCACAGTGACAGGAGAGATGCCGATGGAGAGTGCTCATATCATCAGAGCCGCGAATATGATTCAGTTTCATCGTGTACACGCTGTCAATCCCAATATAATAAGTATCAGCCACCCTATAGAGGGCGTATTCTTCAAAGAGGTTGATGTGCATTATACAGATGAAAAAGAGGAGATCGAAAAGCTGATAAAAGAGGATGAATTTTACGGCAGATTCGAGAAGATAAATTTACTTAAAGACCAGCAGTAATATAGCGAAAATTATAATAACCACAGACACAAACCTCTTGAGGAAATCGTTGCTCACCTTCACTGAAAAACCTGCACCCATCACAGCACCGATAGACATGCCCACACCAAGAGCTAAACCCGGTATATAAAGAATCTTTCCGCCATATATGAAGATGGCTACTGACATTGTGGCTGTTATCAGATTCAGAAAGAGCTTAACCGCATTCGCACGCACCATATCCAGCCCTGCAAAAACAGCACCTGCAATCATCAGAAACCCCCCCACGCCCGCCTGAGCAAAACCGCTGTACATACCTATAAAGAAAAAGGCCACTATATTGAGAATCAATGTTTTCGATGTGAAGACAACATCCTCTTTCAGCTCTTTTGCACTCGGCTTGAAAAAGGTGATGAGGGTCATAAGTATCATAAAAAAAAGCGAAATACTTCTTAAATGAATCGTCGGTAACAATCGTTGCAAAGTAAGCACCGCATATAGCTCCCAATGCCGAGGGGGGGACAGCCACCGTGAAGCTGAACTTCTTCGGAAAATACCCCCCCATGCTGCTAAACTTGCGGACACCGAATAGAGATTGAAACAGTATCCCCCCCAGCCTGTTAGTAGCATTGGCTATGGTCGGTTCTAAACCTGTAAAGATAAGAACGGGGGGGACAGTGAGGAATGAACCTCCGCCTGCCAGCGTATTCAAAACCCCCCCCGCTAAGAGCCCCCCCACAGCAAAAGTATCAATACTTGTAATAGGTTGATATCCATGACGATATCATAACGCAAAAAAAACATTTATGCACACTATTTAAAATGCTATAAACAGATATGACTAAAAAAAGAACGTGCCCAAATATTTGAGCAATTCCTCGAGGAAAAATACCCCCCCGTGGTGGTCTGCTCTCTTAACTATCAGACCCCCCCGTTTCAGCTTCTCACTGCCACCATCCTCAGTGCCCAGTGTACAGATGCCAGAGTCAATATTGTAACCAAGGATTTGTTTGAAAAATATCCAGACCCCCCCTTTGCACTTTCCAACGCTTCACACGAAGATGTTTCAGCCATCATAAAGAGCACAGGCATGTTCAATATGAAGACTAAAAATATCATCAGCATGGCAAAGTCTCTGGTTGAAATCCACGGCGGAGAAGTACCGTCAGATATGGACGAACTTCTGGCTTTGGCAGGTGTCGGCAGAAAAACAGCCAATGTTGTACGGGGGGGCAATTTGTGGCAGAAGCCTGGAGTGGTTGTTGATACCCACGTCAAAAGGATCACCAAGAGGATCGGACTGACTGTCAACACAGACCCTGAGAAGGTCGAACGCGACCTCGAAAAGCTCATTAAGGGCGAAAAACACTGCGAATGGTGTCATAGGATTATATATTTCGGACGTGAAATATGCTCTTCACAAAAACCTAAATGCGATATATGCGGAGTCTCACATGCATGCAAATACTACGCTTCACTTTGATATAAACTCAGGGATCGCCGGAGACATGGCACTCGCTGTCCTGCACGGTCTGGGGGGGCTTGATCTCTCGGAAGTAACGGATATTATCCACCAAATCACAGGTAAGACACTTGATATAAACATAGAAAAAACATTCGTGAACGGCATCGAAGCAACCAGACTGAATATTAAAATGCCGCACGAACATGCACATAGAACCATGCAGGATATAAGAGTCATGGTTGAGGACTCTGACCTGCCGAAGCAGGTTATCGCTGATACTATCGGGATTTTTTTCGATAATCGCCGAAGCGGAAGGGCTCATCCACGGCAAACCTGCCGACAAGGTACATTTTCACGAAGTCGGAGCACTCGATTCTATCCTTGATATAATAGGCTTCGCGTACGGTGTGCATAAACTGGGGGGGATCAATGAGATAACATCCACTATGCCTATTTTAGGCAGCGGACTCGTAAAGTGTGCCCATGGCAAAGTACCCGTACCTGCACCAGCAACACTAAAGATACTGCAGGGGGGATAGAGGTGAAGCGTACCGATGAACCTAATGAACTGACCACGCCTACGGGTGCCGCTATACTTAAATATTATGTGAAAGAGTTCTCACCGTCATATACAGGCAGAATAATTTCATCTGCGTATTCGACAGGCACACTCACACTCAAAACCATGCCGAACATCTTGCGTGGAACACTCATAGAATCAGCCGAAAAAAACTGAACAGATAACAACAATAGAAACGAATATAGACGACTGCTCCGGTGAAGTTATAGGCAGTCTTTTCGATGAACTGAAAAGCGATGTGCTGGATATGTTCTGCACTCAGGTGACAGGCAAAAAGAACCGCCCGGCAATGCACCTGAGCATACTCTGTGAACACGAAAAGGTAGAAACCATCGCAAGGGTACTATTCAAACATACTTCTACGGCAGGGCTCAGATATCACAAAGTCGACCGCATCATCATGACAAGAGAGATGGTCACGGTAAAGGTTGAAAATGAATCTGTCAGAGTAAAAAAAACTTATGTATGAAGATATAACGAAATACAGTCCGGAGTGGGATGATTGTGTCGATGCAGGCAGGAAAACAGGGGGGGACAGCCCAATCAGCATCTATGAAAGGGCGAAAGCCTCGCTCATCTGAACAGGCTTCTGAAACTGCTGTAACTATCCTGTATTTTAGTGAGCAGCTCGTTTATCAGAGCCGTATCAGATTTATCCGCTTTCTGCATTTTACAGCAATAGTCGCTGAGGTCTTCAACCATCATATTGGCTGCTGCACCTTTCATCTTGTGTGCAACATGAGTTATCATATCGGCATCGCCACTTTTAACGGCATTACCTAGGGTTACGATCTCTTCATCCAGAACGTCCAAAAACTCTTCCATCAGCATCAGCATAGTGTCTTTGTCCAACCCTATCGTATCTGCGACAACCTGAATATCATAATCTCTTTTTGACATTACTGCACACCCGCTTTAGACAATAACTCTTTCAATGCTTCCACATTAAAAGGCTTCATTAGAAAATCATCAAAAATCTCATTGGATGCGTGCTCTAAATCTGCTGATATACAAACAATCACAGGAGCCTGCTCACCCTTTGATTTATAAAATTCTTTTATCTTTACAGCACATTCCGCACCGCTCATCCTAGGCATATTATGATCCATAAAGATATAATCGTAATGATTTAACTCTATCATCTCTAGTGCACTACTGCCGCTTTCGGCCTGAGATGAAGTCGTGCCGTACTTGCTGAGCAGCTTGGTTATCAGTATTCTGTTTAATTTATCATCATCTACAACAAGGACTGTAATCTCTTTCATAATTCTCTCTTAAAAAAACTCAACTGTTGACTGCTCTTCTTCGTGTGCCAGAATATCCTTGAAGTCCGCATCGTTGCGGCCTCTCGTAAACTCTTCGTCTGAAAGGATCTCTTCACTAAGACGATCATTAATCTTCATGAAATTCTCCTGAACACTCTCGTTAAATACATCGAAAAGCTCCGCAAGTTTATTGGAATTTGTATCAAAGAAACTGACGTATTTCTCTGCAAGAAAAACTTTTCTAAAATCATCCAGCTGATCATCTAAATGGTTAGTATCACCTAGGATCTTCTCTCTGCTTTCAGAAACACCTGAGTGACAAAGCATCTTCATATCACTTTCGGCATTTGTAAACGTATTCAGAAAATCACTTCTGAGGTGATCCCACATATTTATATTACTGAAGAGTTTGTCGATGAGCTCATTCAGCTCACTCTCCGTCTGACTCATGGAGACAACGACACTTCGTAAACTCTCATCGTTTATTCGTGCCACCTCCACAGCGGTTATCACAACAAGGTTTCTGAATGTTTTGGACTGCTTGGCAAGCATATCCACACTGGTTTTAGTGGTTTTCAGCACACCCTTAGACTCATCTATACTATTCTTAAGCATTAATATAGTAGAGCAGATAGACTCCGACATATCATTGACTCTATGGAGTTCCGACCGTAATATGTTCGTTTTGCCGACAATATTCTGTAGATCTGTGTTGAATGTATAGATGAAATCACCCATAACATCTTTGATCTCGGCAAGCTTATCCTGAAGAGCATATTTGATAACATCCAGCTTGCTCATGGCCTTTTCATAAACTCCGAAAACCAGTCCGGCTTCATATGCATTAGAGTATTCTATATTCGACAAGGCTTCTTGTATGACTTCAAGCTCCTGCATAAATATATCGTGAAACTGAGAATTCTCTATCAGTATAGAAACGTCGGACGTAATCAATATCTCCTCGACAGCCTCTATATCGAACGAGTTATCGTCCTGAATTAGTTTGTTATCAACGAGGTGGTCAGCAACCTCTTTAAACCTTTCAAACATATCATTGAAATTAGAAGATATGACCTCAAGCAGATTCTTAACTGTTGTGGAGTATTTCTTTATCTCTTTACTGATGTGTGTGATCGTAGCTCCCTTGTCGCCAAGTGCATGGTACGGCATATGGTGTTATAGGAAAGCAGCTCCAGCTCTTCGGTTATCTCGATAAATGTCCCAGTAGCATCAACAATATCCTGCTTCATCTGGTCCATATCAAGATTATCTATCTTTTGGTTGATATCCTGCGATATAACACCGACAATCTTGTCAGTCTCGCCGACGAAGCTTTCAGAACCTTTCTGAATCTCCATACTGATATCGATCATTCCGGAAAAACTATCAGTCCTGTGTTCAATCACTTCATTCAAAATACCTACGATTTCAAAAAAAAGCAATTGTTGATTTCGTCCTTAAGACTTTCAAAAGTGGTGCTCATTAGTCGATTAGCTCCTTGAGGAGACCTTCGGTGATAGGTTTAAAAGCCACCACGTCAAACCCCCCCGCTCTTTCAAGCTGTGCTTTCTCCCCCCCGACATCTGCGGTGAGTGCAATATATTTGGTCCCTAGCCAATTACTTGATCCTTTAAGGTACTCCAGAACATCCACACCTGTTTCACCCAGACCCAGCCTGTAGTCTATCAGAGCAACATCCGGCGTTCCGATATCTTTCATCTGCCCTTTCAGGCTGCTCAGAGAATCTGCTGTAGTAACCTCGTGTCCAAGATTTCTAAGGAGAATCCTACACATCTTAAGATGTAATTCGTTGTCATCAATCACTAAAACATTCATCTGTGTCCTCGTCTCACTTAGAATAATTTATTTACGTTCAACACTAAAACCGCCTGACCGTCACCAAGGATAGTCACCCCCCCTCCGATATAGTTCAAATGAGCAAAATACTCCGGTACAGGCTTGATAGCAATATCCATCCTGTTCAGAAGCTTATCTACAATGATACCCGTCTTCCCGGCATCTGTCACTGTAATGACGATATTTACCTCTTCTGCCAGCTCTTTTTCATCTCCACCCAAAAGCTTCGAAAGCTGGAAAAGCGGCAGAACATTCCCTCTGTAATAAATCCCTTTTCCAAAATGCAGGTCTTTCACCTGATCTCTGCTTACCTTTATGGTCTCAGCGACATTCTCTATAGGAAAAGCGTAAAACTCTTCTCCGCCCATATGAACGAGCAGTGAAGTAGACATACCTATTGTAACAGGTATTTTCATAGTTATCCTTGTTCCTTCGCCTGCAGATGAAGAAACATCTATAAAACCGCCCACGCTCGTTATGGAACTTTTAACAACATCCATTCCGACACCACGTCCTGAGATATCTGTAACTTTATCCGCAGTGGAGAAACCCGGTTCAAGGATAAACTGGATTATCTCTTTCTCTGTGAGGGTCGCATCTTCCGTTGTCATACCTTTACTGATGGCTTTTTTTTAAGCACCTTTTCGCTGTTGACGCCGCGACCGTCGTCTATAACTTCAATATAAACAAAACTCCCTTCATTGAAAGCTTTAAGTATAAGGTTTCCTGTGCCGAACTTACCCGAGGCTTCCCTCTCGTCAGCCGGTTCTAGTCCGTGGTCACATGCATTCCTTACTAAATGTACAAGCGGATCAGATAGTATGTCACCTATCTTCTTATCTATCTCTGTATCTTCGCCTATTATGCGAAGCTCTATCTTTTTGTTCTGTTTACGTGAGATATCACGCACCACTCTAGGGAACTTATTAAATATCTGCCTGATAGGAACCATACGCAGAGAGAGTATATCCCTTTGCAAATCCTGAGAAATTCTTGCTATGAGGTTAGAGTTATCTTTGAACTCCTTAATAAGATTAGTCGGCAGATCATAATCCCTGATCAACTTCTGAACCATATACTCATAGGCATTCTTCGCCACCACCAGTTCGCCGATAGTGTTTGTAAATTTATCTATCTTCTCCTGATCAACCTTCATGGACTGAGGAATCTTATCTTTCGATATTCCGGCAGCACCGACAGCTTCGTCCTGATAGGGTTCCTGAGTCTTTTCGGCAGCCTTCATAATATTCTGTTTCTTAAGGACTACATCGAGGTCCTCTTTATTCAGCTTACCCTGATCGACAAGTATCTCACCGATCTTCCTCTGCTGTGCCTGAGCATCTGCAATCTCTTCGGCGGTCACTTTCCCTGAATCAACCAGCAGTTCGCCAAGTTTTTTCGGAGGTGATTTAAGCTGATAGATATAATTATTAATGCTATCCAGCTCGTTCTGATAGTCCTGACCTACAGATACTTTTTTGGCAAAGTTCTCGGCAAGCTCCGTCAGGTCGTTAAACCCGATAAACTTAGCCGCATTCCTGAGACCGTTTGCCGCTCTATTAATGATGTGATTCCCACTAGGGGGGGAATCGATAGACATTTCTATCATCTCAAGAAACTGATCTACCTGAGCCAGAAAGATTTTTACGTCATCGGTTATTACAGGTGCTTTTTCTGTGTGCTCCAGTATATTCGTGGACACATCAGTAAGCATAGAATATGTTTTCGGCAGTACAGGTTTCTTCTTATTTACAAGGTCATTCACAAGTGTTTTAACGTCAGAGATAACATTCAGAATAAACTCGGCAGCACGCTTATCAAATTCTACAGAGCCGTCACGTACCTTATCCAGCATATTCTCCACAAGGTGAGCATACTTCTCCATGAAGCAAAACCCACATAGCCGCTATCCCCCCCTTTGATATTGTGAAAAACTCTGAATATGTTATCAACCGCATCTTTTGAGCCGATACCTGTCTTCTCTATATCTATCAGATAATTTTCGATTGATTCAAAATAGTCTTCTATCCCGACAGCAAGCTCGGACAGCATGCCCTCATCTATCCCCCCCGTCGTGTCAACGACTCCTGCGAATCATCTGAATCTATCTCGGATTCTTCGGCAGACGGTTCATCCGCTACGTATGTCTTTTCATCGGCAGCCCCCCCGTCCAGTGAAATCTCATGGACAGTCATGATATCCGGCTCAAACGCAAGATCCAGCAGTTCTTCTATTGAAGCATCACTGATTATATAGGTGGCAGGACGCAGATAAAGCTTATAAGGCTCAATCTCTTCAGAACTCGGAACACTGGACACGTCAACGATATTTATAAAATAGTCGGATATCTCCCTTATATTTGAATATAGAGTGATAGGGTCATATCCGTTTTCAAGCATTTCATCTGTAAATGCGACATCGATTTTATACGGTTTACCAAACCCGGGGGGGTGAGCCTCTCTCAGCTTAGCAGCAATATCAGCATCGACAGTTATCGCAGCAGTCGTATCTTCCTCTGCTACAGCCTCGACCGCAGCCGATTTATTATCTGTCATATTCTCATACTGCTCTTCAAGCTCACTCAGATCTTTGTCGAAAGGCTTATTCTCCTTTCCGCAGTCAACCATTTCAAAAAGCACATCCACTCCACGTAGGAGCAGGTCTGTTATGTCGCCATCTATCTTGATATCTCCGTTACGAAGTTTGTCGAGCAGTGTTTCCAGATGATGTGCGAACTCAGACATATTGTCATATCCGAAGCCGCCGGCACTCCCTTTTATGGTGTGTATACTTCTGAAAACCGCATTAAACAGCTCCAAATCACCTTCGGATTCTGCACGCAGGATACTCTCGTTTGCTTCCTCCAATAAGTCGGAAGCTTCCTCTAAAAACCCTATTCTGAATTTTTCCATATCTATTTGGGTCATAGCAAACTCCAACTCTACATTATGCCGAGAAGCATTTTTATGTTCATTATAAGATCGTCAGGTTTAACAGGCTTTGTCACATACAGATTTGCACCTGATTCGTACCCTTTGTGCCTGTTTTCCTTCTCTTCCTGAGTAGTTATTATTATTACCGGGGGGGTCTCTTTGCCTGTCTTTCTGAACTCTTTGATAAAAGTGATACCGTCCATACGAGGCATATTCAGATCACAAAGCATAAGAGAATAGTTCGTCTTCATAGACTTCTCTAAAGCATCCATCCCGTCTATTGCACCATCCGCTTCAAACCCTGCGGACTTCAAAATATTACTGTGAAAGTGCCTCACCATGTCTGAATCGTCTATCACCAGCACCTTAATAGCCATAAAATTACCCCCCCTTAAAATATACCACGTTGGAACCAAATCTCTTCATTTTGAAGGCTGTGGTTATACGCCCAACGGACTCACTGTGACCAAGAAAGATATATCCGCCCTTATTCAGGGATATATAAAAATGGTCAACTACCTGTTTCCTTGATATCTCGTCAAAATATATTAAAACGTTCCTGCAGAAGACAAAATCAAAGTATCTCTTCTTACGCATAGTCATCCTATCCATAAGATTCAGATGCTCGAAAGTTACCATATCCCTAATTATCTGCTTGGGCATATGACCGCCTGCAACCGCATCGAAATATTTATTATAATATTCGTCAGGAACATCTTTTACGCTTCTATCGTCATAAATTGCCCTGCGACCTTTCTGTAGAACATTCTCGTCTATGTCGGTGGCAACTATCTCTATTTTCCAGTCTTTTACATTGTCCAGCATTTCACGGATAATGATCGCCAGAGTGTATGGTTCTTCACCTGTGGAGCAGCCTGCAGACCATATCCTTATGGTTCTTTCGTCATTACTCATCTTACTCTCTGCTATCTCCTGAAGACAGTGCTCCGCAAAAGCCTCCAGAGTATGAAACTCCCTGAAGAAGTAAGTTTCATTAACTGTCATCAGATTCATAAGCTCCTGAAACTCTGAACCGTCATCCTTAAACTTGAGATATCTCAGATACTCCCGAACAGATTCGATATGAACCTCTTCGAGACGTTTAGAAACTCTCTTGTTTATGAAATACATTTTTTTTGCTTTCAAATTTAATGCCTGACTGTTTATAGATAAAGCTTGTCAGATCATTAAAATCATCGGAATTTATATGCATTCTATTTCCGCTTACTCCTCTAGACTGTCTAAAAGTGCTTTCAGGTTAGACCTGTGATCATCCCCCCCAGCCATCTTTATCTTCTTTTCCAAAAGCTTTACTGCTCTTGCTTTATTAAATTCAGCCAGGTGTTCGAGTGCAGTGAGAGCGATATCCTCATTCTCATCTGAAGCAAGCTCTTCATATAATGATTCTTTACTGGATATGTCCAGTTTCGATACTATGTATAAAAACGTAAGTCGCTCTTCAGCATAGCCGTTCAGATTTTTGAGGTTACTAAGCATAAACTTGGTATGCACCTCATCAAGCCTCGAAATCTTCTCTCTTGAGACTATCTTCAAAATACCGTTAGATATCTCTCTGAAATACATGGTATTTTTGTTATTGAGAAATGACAGCAGAAACTCCAGATGTCTCGAGCCGCCCTTTTCACCGACAAGCCTGATAACGCTCGGTTTGTAAAAGCCGTCCATGCCGCCCCCCCTGCCTAAAACAGCGAGAACTCTGTCCACGGAAGCCACATTTCCCATTATACAGAGTGTCTCAAGGCATGCACTTCTAACCATAGGCTCTTGGGTGCTTTCAAAGATTTCCATAACATCCTGCAGAGACTCCTCGTCATATATCTTTCCGAGGTATTCAACGGCAGTCAGCATAACATTGGGGGGGGCTTTATCCCTGAGGGCTGCCTGAGTGCAGGGATGGAGTATTTAGAGCTGGTAGCCACCAAACTATCTAAAATGAGCTTTCTGACTTCTTTATTCTCATGATCCATAATAGAAGTAAGGAAAGCCACAGCTTCTTCACCCTTCGAACCGAATATCTCTATTGCACAGTTCCTTACATATGCATCTGTAGACTCAAAATATTTAGCTATTTTGCCAAAGTGGTCATATATGTCGAGAACCTTAAGCCCTTCGACGATAAGTTCCCTTACGAGTCTGCTCTCTTCATTATAAAGGTGTGATATAAGGCTTGGATACAGCTCTTCCGCTTTCAATGCGATAACATCTTCCACAGCGTAAATCCTTTCCGCCTCATCCGGGTTTCTTAGTCCATTCAGCAGTTCTTGTTTATCCACACTTTTCTCCTTCTTAAGGAAACGTGATTAACCTATGATTTTTTTCACAACAGCAAGCAGGTCATTCGGCTTAAAAGGCTTCACTATCCATGCCTTAGCCCCCCCTGCTTTGCGGCCTTCTTCTTTAATACTTGCCTGTGACTCTGTCGTCAGCATTATTACAGGAGTAAACTTATGCTTCATGTTTGCTTTTACTTCTTTAAGAAATGTTATGCCGTCCATATTCGGCATGTTGACATCCGAGATGATTAAATTGAATCTACCTCCGGCATCGAGTTTTTTTAAGTGCGTCAACGCCGTCTCTGGCATCCACAACCTCATAGCCTGCCGCCTTCAAAGTCGCTGCTACCAGTTGTCTCATTGTGATAGCATCGTCAACGACCAGAATCTTTTTCATCTTTATCCTCCAGCAACACTATTCAAATCGACCCCCCGTACAGCCCTTGAGCATTCTCAATGGCCTCGGACATTTTAAGTGTTACTTTATTATTGTGTTTATTTATTGTTTTTATAATACTCACGGCCAGTTGTAGAAAAACCGTATCGACACTCTCCACCATCGACATGTCTATCTCGACGGGCTTCTCTGCCAAACTAACCTTCCCCCCCAGCTCTTCGAGAAACTCTTCCGCCATAAATATTTCTGATTCTTCGGGGGGGAATACAATTTTAATCTTAGTTTTGAGTTCTTTTATCTCCATATCACCATCCCCCCCTGCTTACTCGTCTTGTTATCTCGCTGGCAATCTTATCACTCGGGAGCACCATATCCACACAGCCTCTTTCCACAGCCTCTCTAGGCATCCCATAAACTATTGCTGTCTCTTCTGATTCTGCAATAGTGAAACCGCCGGATTTTTTTATGGTACACATCGCCTCAGCACCGTCGTCCCCCCCCATCCCTGTCATCAGAGCGGCGACCGTATTCTTACCGAAACTCTTGCAAACCGACTCCATCATAATATCTACACTCGGTATAAAAGCATGTTCAGGAGACTTACCCATGCGTATGGTAACTACACCGCTGTGCTTTTTATACAGTGTCATATGTGAACCTGCCCTACCCACATAACAAACTCCGGGTGTGACTATGTCCCCCCCTGGCTCAGCCTCTTTGACATATATGCGTGAAGACTGGTTCAGCCTCGCCGCAAAAGATGCCGTGAAGCCCACAGGCATATGCTGCACCAAAAACAGAGCGGCATTTATATCCGCCGGAATCCTCGGAATAACATCAAATATGGTCTTAGGACCGCCGGTGGAAATACCTATGCAGACAGCTCTGAAAGCAGCACTGTCAACCGGAGCAAGCTCTATCTCATCAAGAATCTGCTCATCATCTTCGAATTCTTCAACATGTATCTTTCTGGTCAGTTTGCCATAGCCCATACCTGCTGCGGCCTTAACCTTTCTGACCAGTTCTTTTCTGACAATCTCCACATCTCTGGAAACAGTACCGCTCGGCTTCGCTACAAAATCGAAAGCACCTATCTCCATAGCTTCAAAGGTTGTAACCGTCCCTTCTTGTGTGAGCGAACTGAGCATCACAACAGGGCATATCTCTTCTTCTATAATTATCCGAAGAGCAGTGAGACCATCCATAACAGGCATGTTAACATCGAGTGTTATCACATCGGGATTAAGGGCTCGTGCCTTTATTATCCCGTCTTCACCGTTTCTGGCAGTCCCCCCCACAACTTCGATACCGAAAGCCGTGTCCAGCATCTCAGTGATCTTTTTCCGCATTAAAGCGGAATCATCGACAATCAGAACCTTTACTTTTTTTTCATGCTTCCTGTAAATTCTCCAGTTTTTTTGATTTCAGCCCGAGAAAAGAGTTCCTCCACATCAAGCAGAAGGATCATCTTCTCTTTATCTTCAATATTAACGACTCCATCAATAAACTCAGAATTTACCGCAGCACCCAGCACAGGGGGGGGAACACTCTCTATGTGCTCTCCTCTGATACGTAAAACCTCATCCACCCAGTCGACAACAAAGCCAACCTTCATATTAAGAAGATTGACAATGATAACTCTGGTGAACTCGTCCTCTCTTTCGGCTCAAGCTCGAAACGGGAACGTAAATCTATCAAAGGTATAACCTCGCCACGGAGGTTAATTATCCCTTCGACAAACTTAGGGGGGGTTTTAGGAATTTTGGTAACATTTGTATATCTATTTATCTCTTGTACCTTTTCGATATAGATCCCCGTAGTTTTCGTTCTCTATCTGAAAGGTAACTATCTGTTTTTCTTCTTCCGTTGCATCAACCATATTGTTCATATGCATACTCCCCCCCACACTTTGACTAGCGACCTGTTTGAGTGCTTCCAGTTCTGCGGAATCAACCAGGTTTTCAGGTTCAAGAACCATCACGAGCCTGTCCCCCCCTTCATCAAGTTTCAATACGGCACAAACCTCAGAATCCTCCTGATCTTCGTACACCTTGGGGGGGGCAGTTCTATTAATGATTCTTCGACGCTCAGGACTGCATTCACCCTATCCGCCGCAAAGGCCACAAGGACACTGCCTATATCGACAATGACAACCCTTGTTGTCTCATCATCCATCTCCAGCACCTTGCCGAATTTATCGTGAAGGGACAAAAGCGGAATCACTTTCCCCCCCCTGAGTGAGAAGATACCGAGAACATAGTCAGGAAGCCCTGGCACAGAAGTGACCTCCGGCATCCAGATTATTTCGTTAATCTTATGGATCTCAATGGCGTATTCCTGCTCCAGAACATTAAAGCTGATAAAACGTTTCTCATTTATCGTACCGCCCTGATGTTCGTCCTTTTTACGCCCTTTCTGAAATAGAGTTCCGCTCTGCTCCAGTTGCTTCGAAGCCGCTTCGATATCGATAACCTCATCTGTATTCATTATCTGAATAATTGATACACTATCCCCCCCGTCGGCGACTTTCAGAAGTCTGATATGTATTTTTTATCTACGCTGGCATTCAGGATATCGGGGGGGAAATTGTCTATGTCGTGAACCTCTGTCGACTTCACTTCGTTAACAGACGCTACGATCAAACCTGTCAAAATCCCTTGTTTATCTATTACGATAACCCGAGTGTCCTCTTCGTGCTCACACTTTTTGCCATACCCTAGCCTGAGAGACAGATCAACCAGAGGGAGAACCTCGCCACGCAGATTTGTCATACCCAGAACATATTCAGGCATCTTTGGTACACGTGTAATCTTAGGCACTCTGATAATCTGCCTTACGTCATCTATACCTATTCCGTATGTCTCTTCCCCCCCCACACGGAAAGAAACATATATATTATCTATCATTGCTGCATTGTCTGACATCACATCCTCCTTTTATCAATACTAATGGGAGGACTTAGAATACCTGCATTTCATCTGCCAGAGATGCAACCTCTTCGGAAGCGGATGCTATCTCGTGAAGACCTTCACCTGCTCATCGGCAGCGGCCTTAGCTTCATCCGAAAGTGTCTTGAGGTTTTCGGCAGCCTCGAGTCCTTGAGTACAAGCGACCCTAACCTGCTCAACCTTCTCAGCACCGGATGCAACATAGCCTGCACACTTTTCTCTAAGCACGATCAGGTGTTTACGGATGGCAACGACACTCACGAGGTTCTCAACGGCAGACTGGGATTTCTCTATCTGCACTCTGATGAGAGCTGTAATCTCTGTGAGTTCGTTCTGGAAATTCAGTATTCTTTCATACATTTCATCAAGGATATCTTTCATCTTCTCTGCATTGTCGGCAGATTCGTTTGCGAGAGCACGGATATCGGCCGCAACAACAGAGAAACCTCTGCCGTATTCGCCTGAACGTGCCGCTTCTATATTACCGTTAACTGCCAGCATATTTGTCTGGATAGCAACATTAGTGATTGTATCAACGATTTTTCTTATATTACCGAATGATTTATTAAGCTTTGTAACCTCGTCGTGCACTTCACGGAGGTTATTTATAGAACCAACAAATCCTTTGACGACAAGCTCTATACCGTGTCTGAAGTCTCTGAAATGCCCCCCCTTAAACTCGCCGACGGCAGGTTTAACCTTATCGGCATATATCTCACGGGCGTCCTGCATTTTACCGTTCTTCATCATCTCTACAATCTCGGCAGCACCAAGATGCACGTGGTTATGCGGTTCGCGAATATCATCAAAAGCCTTCTCTTCCTTGTCGCCCTCAGGTTTATATGTCTGATACCATGCACCGAAGGCACACTTTGTCGGGTCAAGCTGTCCTTTGAATGGTTTGTTATTATTTATCGAGTCTTCAAGCTGATTGATAAATACGATATGGTCGAGAGCTTTAATCTCTTCAAGAGCATCATCACATGCTTGCCCAGCTCCATGATCAACTGCCAGCTTGCACTCCCTTCGTTTATGTATCTGGATATGGTATCAAACTCTTTAGTGATACCGCCGATCTCTTCAAATATTTCAGTAGTCCCTATATCCATCTGGTCTATAGCTTTCAGAACCTCGTCAGCAGAGGCGTTAAGTTCTTCAACTGTACTGGAAAGCTCCTCAGCGGCAGCAGCCACCTCTTCGGAAGATTTAGCTATATCCGTTGAGTGTTTCAGCTCGTCAGACATCTCTGCAAGTTCCTGTGCTGCAATAGTCAGCTCAGAAAATGCCTTCGTTTGCTCTGCGGTGAACTTGCCTACCTCTTCCGATGCCGCAGCATTCTGCTCTGCGGATGCCGCAAGCCTGTTCACAAGATCCATAGACTTGCTCGATTCCTCACTGATATCCTGAGCACCCTTCTTAACCTTCTGAACCTCACTGCCTATACTGTTAGTGTGAGCACGCACCTGACCGCACTGCTTGCTTATGAAGTCAGCCTTAAACAAGTTTGTACGGGAAAGCCCGAGGAAGCCGTCGACTTTGCCCACAACCTGCCCCCCCACCTGCTCCAGTGAAACATCGATAACACTCTTTATATTCTTAGCAGATTTCTCTGAAACCTCAGCAAGTGTACGAACTTCATCCGCAACAACGGCGAAGCCTTACCATGCTCACCTGCTCTTGCCGCTTCGATAGCCGCATTGAGAGCCAACAGGTTAGTCTGATCAGCGATCTTTGTGACAACCTGAACAATCTGACCGATAGAATCCGCCTTCTCTTTAAGCTGATCGACAAGCTGAGTAGACTCCTCAACCTTATCTGTCGTGTCCTGAACACTCTCTTTAAGATCGTTCGCCGCTGTTACTGTAGCTCCGACCTTGCTGATGAGTTCAGCGGTGGATTTTTCATACTCTATAGATGTATTAAGTACGTTTCTTGCGTCTCTTTCCAATGCCGTGGTGTCATTCTTTATCCCTTCGGCACTTGCACTTGCCTGACTGGAAGCTGTCGAAACATCCTCCATCGAATTGTTTAGCTGGCTGGATGCACTCGAAGCCTGCTCTATGGCAGATGCCATCTCCTCAGAGGCTGTCGCAAGCCTTTCAGCATTAGTCTGCTGTTTAGCAAGAGTTCTAGCTCTCGCCTTTTCAGCAGCCTGCCTTTTGGAGTCTTCACGTTTCTTTAATAGGTCTTCTCCGTCCTTCTTTACTATGCCAGTGTTTCCTTCCAGCTGGATGGTTTCGCCAGTTTCTTCATCATGGTCCTCCAAAAAAATCTAATATATCTTTATGTCTTTTATTTTTTTCCGAATCTATTTCGGTCTTAAGGGTGAAGTCGTGTTCTTTACCTGTATTTACATCTTTGGTATAAACACTCACTATCCCGCTAACATCTATCTCAAACCCTATATCTATAAGGTTTTCTTCCGCTCCCTTGTCCAACGGGAAGTCAAACTTTGCCAAACTGACAAAAAAATCAGGATCATCCACAGGGCTTTCAGACACGTTCAGACTGGATCTAGCCATATCCTGCAATATGTGTATCGTAACCTTTTCCAGCTCTGAGCTAGTTGTTATAAAACGGGTGGAAAACTCCACAGGGTACGGCTCATTCTTCTGCATAATGATTTCGAAATTGCCGTTATCGTCTTCAATCCCTAAGTTATGGCTGGTAACATCAAAGAACTTTTTATCGGTAATAAGACCTGTCTGCATAGCCGCATTAACGGCCGCCCCCCCACAAACAACTGCTTCCTCTGGATTCATATCCTTACTAAGCGAATCACCAAATATGTCAGTCACCAATGACCTAACATTGCATATTCTACTGGCCCCCCCTCCGACAGGAAGGACACGGCTAATATCTTTAGCTTGTATATTATTAGCTTCAAGCAATTGTATTACAATTTGATTGATTTTATCAACAATTGGTTTAGTTATTCTGCCGAATAATTCTCTATTTAGCTCTTTTTTGAAGTGCAGAGGTCCTTTTGGCGTGACGGTTATGTACGGAATCACCAGATTAGTTTCATTCAGGGAGGTCAGTTCCATCTTGGCTTTCTCTGCCTGAAAGAGTAATTGCTGGTATGCAATAGGGTCGCTTCTGAGGTCAAGCTCATGGGCTTTTGCGAACTCTGTATTGAAATAATCCGCAACCGCAACATCAAAATCGAAACCGCCAATCTGTGTTGAACCGCCTGTGGCAATCACCTTCAGACAGTCCTTCTGGAGCTCTATAATGCTGATATCAAGCGTTCCGCCACCCAGATCAAACACCAGACAGAGTTCATTCTCTTTTTTTTGCCTATATTGTTATAATATACCGCTGCGGCAGTCGGCTCATTCAGAAGAGAAAGTACATCAAAACCTGCCGCTTCAGCCGCCGCACGCACAGATTCCCTCTGAAGATGGTCGAAATATGCAGGAACAGTTATCACCGCATCGGCTGCTTTACTATTTGTGTAATCCGTGTATAAAGACTTCATTTTTTTGAAAAAGAGAGTCGCAAGCTCCTGCGGATTATACTCTTTGCCGTACAGACTAAAGACCTTCTCCGTCCCCCCCATATATCTTTTAACATTTGAAATAGTATTCTCTGATTCCAGAAGCTGCATACTGCGTGCATTGTCGCCTGTGACAGCCTCTTGAGAGTTTTTGAAATAAATTACGGAAGGGAGAAACCGCTTACCGCTTTCGGAAGAGATCACCTCAATGACCCCCCGCCCTCTTTGTAAACAGCTATCATAGAGTTAGTTGTTCCAAAATCTATGCCGACAGGATTTCTGTTCATCGTTGCTCTCCACTTGTCTTTTCGATTATAAAATCTGCAAGAAGGTTAAAATCCATACAACCTCTGCTTTTAGGAGCAAAGAGGTTTATAGGTATCCGGTACTCCGGTGCTTCTGCAACTTTTATATCATTTCTTATCCTGGGGGGGGATACCATATCTTCCCCCCCAAAGTTTTCTATAATCTCACGCATGACCCGCTTTGAGTGATTGCTTCTGATATCATACTGGTTAGGAATAATCCCTGCCATCCTGACATCGGGATTAAACCCTGCATTTATCTTATATATACTCTGGGTGAGCTGTGCCAGCCCTTCTATAGCTAGGAAATTCAATAGTATAGGTATCATAACATGCGTGGATGCAACCAGTGCATTCAGGGTCAGCACCGCAACAGTCGGCGGCGTATCGATCAGAATATAGTCGTATTTATTTTTTAAATTTATTAATGTTTTAGTTAAACGTCCCTCAGGGCGTTCACCATCCAGAAGATCCCTCAGCAACCCCCCCATAGAGAAGTTTGTAGCAGCAGGAATCACATCAAACAGACCGTGCTCCGTCTTGAAAAGAGCATCTTCACCGGAGCATTTACCTATCAAAGCATCATATATGCATAGATAAGTGTCGTAAGTGTTTACCCCCCTGACCAGAAAGAGAGATGAGCCTGCGGATCAAGGTCGATTAAAAGAACCTTATAC
>JDSG01000038.1_pt1 | contig 74982 bp, 101 predicted proteins | sample 199341 | NCBI WGS metagenome assembly JDSG01 (sample SAMN02584197, study PRJNA231836) | bioreactor metagenome | isolation source: continuous culture bioreactor short generation time transfer1 day 52 after... | place: Germany: Bremen | reverse complement strand
ATAAATATTCCTTGATGATACGCACCTGAAAAATATGGTATATCACCGTTTGCATATCTTTGTATTCTGATTCAATAATTGCCTTAAGAGATTTGTTAGCAAATAATCCTAGACGATGTAAAATGATAGCTCTGTGTTGCTTATTTCTCATAAAATCAGGATGATAACTTGAACGCAAAAGTTGTGTATATAGATACGTAGGTCTAAGAATAAATCTGTTAGTCGTACTCTCAAACATACTAATTATTGCCTTTTCTACTACTTTCTTATTTTTCATTACAAGAGTAAGCATTGCGTTGAATCCTGACATAATGGTATTTTGGTAAGCACTTGATTCAATTCGCTGACCTTCCTCTAAAGGATTGTTATCTTTGACATTAATAACACCAAAATCATATTCAATTCTCATCGTATCCTTCATGCTATCTGTAGTGATAAGGCCTTTAAATGGCGATATTTGATTTCTAGCAGCACCGAGCCACTAACATCAACACCTTTACTACTTTTATTGCCTTTTGGATTATATAAAGTCTGTGGTAATAATCCAACGGCATACACCGAATCATTTAGAACGCTCTCAGCCAACTCTTCTGCCGCAGATTGCCATGTTTTATTAAATTGTATCTGTGAATGGAACAGTGATTCCAAGTCAATTAGCATTGGATTTTCTCCATCAGCAATGATGTTCTCATAATGAAAATCCTTTGCATTCAGTAAGTATAAAATACCCAGATACTGTCCTATTCTCAAATAAAAATTCTCAACTTCTTTCATATTCTTACACGGCCTATTGTTAACAAACTCAGTATAACCATAGCTCCCATTGTCAACCATTTTCATCGTAGGCATTGGTAGGATATTCCAACCCTTTTGTTGTTCAAACCACTTCAGTAAATTCTGAAATGATTGTTCAAGTGCCATCGCTCTTGGTTTGTATACAACCTTAGACCCACTAGAGTATTCAATAATTGCAACTGTTTTTCCCTGTCGGTGTAAATCCCCCCCATCCCCCCATTGCAATTCTTTCTATCTTATCCCCCCCAATACTAATTCCCATAACTCGGTTAAGCAATGTTTGATCATTATGTGCATTACTTAATATATTCAATAAGTTTATATAATAGTTGTTTGCCACTTTCTGCATAATTTCTATCAGAGGACTATATTCACAATATAATTTTTTTAGGTATTTAGTGTCTCCAAGGCATTCTCGTGAATAATATTGAAACCTTTCCTCTGAAGTATTCCCCCCCTTTAATGTGCCATTCATTCTAGCTATGTTCACTTCAAGCACCAAAGTCCTATGCCCAACCTCAGACAATTGATTAACAACGCCTGCTACAGACTTATATAGAAACAATTGTCTGTCCGCCAAAACTGAAAACGCCTTAAGCTTATCAGCAAATTTGATTAAATGTGCGCTAATTAATGGTTCGTAAAATAGATAGAAGGGCATACTTTCAATATATGTGCATGTCAACTTTTCAATCCAAGTAGGACGTTGATACTCAATAACTTCATCTACAAAATCTAATGTACATTGACTTTGAACACCCTTATACATTGCCTCAATATCCTCTTGATTCAAATCACTGACATTATTTAAAGTGGCCATGAATTCGTCATAATTGTTAACTTCTGGAAATAATGTCATCCAGTAGTCAATAACATCATAAAATGCCACATGATAAGTATTTGTTGCCATAATTACACCTGTTCCTTTTGTTTTCATCTTTAATCCTTGTTTGTGGCGATTGGTAGTATTACAAACTAACACTACCAATCGCCTGAGAATCTTAATTACATGAAGCATACATTCTACTGTTAAAGTACAGTATTTCCCTTTATTGCCAAGGAAAGAACTTAATGAACCACCAGCAGCAACTTCAATCATCTCTTGTTGTGAAATTTCTTCCATGATATTCCCTGCTGGATTACTATCCACTTGATTCAACTTATTTCTAAGAACAGGATTCTTCATTGTTGTCATATCTTGATTTCCTCCTTTCAGTGATTTGTCTCAAATATGATTGAGCATAGTCTAATCTTAACTATTATTTCCAAAAAAAAAGACATTCTTCTTGAATGAACATCCTAATCGGTTCAAATGCATGTAGTTTTGCAAAAAAAAGTCATTCAAGCAGATATGTTGTCTATTCAACCAATGTCTGTTGACTATGGTTTTACATATGATACATTCTATACAATAGCGAGGTGATTATATTGGTACATGACCATGGATTCAGTGGATTGGAATTAGCTAAGATAGAATATGTAGGCAAGATAGTTTTTGGTGAACTAACAAAATTAATAATACTTCTGAGTATATTTAGCTTACTTGGGCAGCTTGTGTCATTCATTTATATATTTATTGCCTTATCATTATTTAGACCTATTAGTGGTGGCATTCATATGAATACATATATAAAATGCCTAACATTCACTCTATTTTTCTTCATGGTTGTTCTCTTTTGCTCACAATTATTGACACTTACGACGGCATCACTTGTTATTATTACAATATCTGAGATTACTATCATAATCATTAGAGTTCCAGTCTATGGTAATAATAGACCAAAGTTGTCAGTTAATAGATGTAACCGGTTCAAAGTAATGGGATGTGTCATTATACTGATTCACATGCTGCTATTTCAAATAACAGAAACAAACCCATACCTTCAACTAGCTGTATGGGTTCACATTTATCAAATAATTCTATTATCACTAAGGAGGAAAGTATGAAATCATTTCTAGGAACAAAATCAGCAAAAAGAATTTGTAAGTTATTAATTGCGCTAACACCAATACTACTGACTCAAAGTGTCTGTCCATTTTTTTTGGTGAGCCAAAGTGTCCAGATGTATTAAAGACTTCATTAGAATAGCCTGCAACTAAACTATTGGAATCTAAGTTCCATCAGGACATAGTTATCCTCGGCGATTTTATTGGAAATCTCAATGACGCCACCAATTTTCTTAACTATTTTTTTTGAGGTTATATAGACCAAACCCTCGGGTATCTCCTTTTTTTGTAGAGTAGCCTTTTTTTGAACATTTTGTTAATTATGTCCTGTTTGAGATAAGGATGCCGATTCATGACTTTTATGATATTGGTATCCTTATCTCTGTCTATCGTTAGTATAACATGATTATTCTCAACACCTGTTTCAAAAGCATTATCAATTAATGTACCTATCACCTCAACTAGTTCATACTCTTTCAACTTCGATTGAACGCTATAGCTTCTAAGAATCAAATCAAACTCTATGCATAAATCCTCAGCCTTCTTTTGCTTCGTATATATAAGTCCAAGAAGAATCTTATTCTGAAATTTTATCAGACTTCCGAGACCACTCTTGACTTTAAGGTCCTTAACATAATCACTTATTCTTTCTTCAGTTGCTTTTAGCTCGAGATGATTGATCATTGTACTTATAGATTGGATATGATTGTCATACTCATGTTGTTTTGCCCTAATATCATCAATCAGTTCATCAATGACTGGTTCATAGGTCTTGTATATTACTAATTCTCTAGCAGAAAATTTATTAATCAACCCATCCTTGATTACCACTAAATTCAAGTACACCAGCAGTATTACCAGTATAAAAAAGGCCATTGAATTTTCAAGAAATCCAGTAATGTTGCTGTTCCAATACCATACCACACAAGCCATACTGAGAAACATATTTAGAAATAAAAATGTAAATGTGGCATTCCTTTTCTTAATGAAATTATAGATTATTTCCAAATCAACAACATATGAAATATATACTACAATCACAAGAGAAATCATAACATCCACGAGTCCATAGATGAAATCATTGACTTCCTGTTTGACAAATACGTTCATCATCAATAACACAATTAGTTCAACTAAACTTACAACAACTGATGAGAAGATAAGTATATACATACTATCAATGATAGATTCTTTATATATAACAATCAATACGATGAGTAATAATGTAATCAACATAAGCTTGATAACCATATCACTGGATACAATCCCCCCCAGAAACTCTAGAGTTATGGATACAATAGAAACAAACAAAGATCCAATTAGCATTCTAATCAATAGTCCATTTTTTTTAAATATTCTTTTTGCTAGATAGAGTATCATGAATGATTCAAGTATATTAAGTATAAAATTCTGATATTCAGTCATATATCCACCTCAACAATTTGATCTTTGTATTTTCTACTATAGGGAATTTGCATATCTGTTTTGTGTAATTTCACGAGCGACTGACGCTTGTCAATGACCTTTATGAATCTCTTGTTTATGATGTAACTCCTATGACATTGCATAAAGTCTTTTGTCAATTCCTTGAATACATCACCTAGTGTATATGTTGAAAAGGTCAATTCATCGTTAAGTGTCTTAAAATAGACTTTTCTATTTCTTGCTTCAATGTAGATAATTGAATCTTGATGAATCACATGAGTAAGCTCTTTTTGAACCATTTTAATAATTGGCTTAGTTTCTATTGATTTAATGCTATGAGTTATTATTGTCTCAACGATTTCTTTGACTTCATCATCTTCAAATGGCTTAATAATGTATTCATAACAATGAATTTGTCTAAAAGCTTCCAGTTCCCTCGTTGGTACGGCCGTAATAAATACAATTGGAGTGAATTTATAAAGCTCAATTTCACGCAACTCACGAGCAAGTTTCATACCATTATAATCTTTTAGTTGTATATCGAGAAAAAAAGCATTTACACGATTCTTTTTTTTGAGAATTTCAAAGCTTGAGCTGAATAGGCCGTTGTGACAACCTCATGGTTTGAATCAATTGATTCAATCAAAGTCTTCAGCCCCCCCTTGGCAATAATAGCATTGTCTTCAACAATTAGAATAATCCCCCCCATATTTCCCTCCAATTATTATAAAATTTTATAAATAAATACCCTCATTTTCAATAGTACTATATTAGATATGCAGTGTCAAACCAAGGACAATAATCGGTCACATTAATCTACTTTTGGAAATCTATGGTCCCGAGACTACTAGTCTTTGAGATACTTATGTAGTATCTCCTTGGTTATATGACAATAATCCTCAGGGCATCTTGATAATCTATCTTGGTGTTCTTCTGCACTTCTTACATAATTGGATAAAGGTAAGACTTCAACAGCAATTTTATTCAAATCATCTCTTCTATTGATGAAACCGGTCACCGTTTCAAGATGAATCTTATCTTTGCTGTAGACACCACTTCTATACTTTTCACCAACATCCTCACCTTGTTTATTCACACTATAAGGGTCAATAATCTCAAAGAAATAATCCATTAGTTTATCAAGTGTTACTTCACTAGGATTGTAGGTGGTTTTGACACATTCGGTGTAGCCATCGTATGGACTTTCTAGTGTATTGGTTGTGCCATTTGCCCTACCAGCTTCTGTGTTAATGACACCTGGAAGTGATTTCATGAATTCTTGCACGCCCCCCCAGAGACAACCTCCTGCAAAGTACACAGTCTGTAATTGTTTAAATCTATCCATATCTCCACCTTTGTATCTCTTTCTTACATACTTATCTTTCATCTCTTCTTATTCCACAATAATTGCTTGTCCAATACTTCTATAAACTTCTTGTACATGACCAGGCATTCCTCTGGCCCCCCCAACAGCACTTTCATCATCAAAACCACTTGGCCAAAAGTAGCCGATGAGACCAATAACATTTTCTCTATCTCTAGCTAAGTCATAGTAATTGGCTGCAACTTGACCCATTTCATCCAAATGAATTTGACCATGGTTATAGTGGGCTCTATCAATGTAATGTGTGTCAATAACTAAAAATATACTCTGATGTTCCAGGAGATTATTTTCTAAATACTCAAGGTTGGCCATATACTGTTCATTCTCAATAGGATCCATAATAAAGTATTGGTCAAAACCAAGATAATCCACCGACCCATTTGTTTTTAACTCTGTCACAACAGGATAAGCTTCTATCACCATTGCTTTTAAGTCTTTATTGACGGTCTTAATATAATCACATGCTTCATTAACCGCATCATTACTAAGGCCATTCCAAAGTGGTTCTTCACCAATATATAAGATGACATCATAGTCCTTGAGATTGTTCCCTTCGTAAAAAGTTAGGAATCTATTCTTATAATCTTCTCTTAAAGCAAATTGATTACCGCTTTGGCTATCTTTACCTATACGCTCAAAGAATAATTCAAAGCAATGGATTAGATTGGTTAACCCATGTGATTGATTATATTCTAAATCAAGGGATATATCTTGCTCTGGGTCTACTGCGACTAGGTCAACCATATTGGTGAAGTCTTGGACTTCGTCTGTATAATTGGTTTCCCTACTTGAATCAGAATTGTCATCCACATAAGTATTGACCAATGCAAAGCCGTAGTATGCTAGGTTGCCACTCTCTTCATTTATTTCTACGGGTTCGAGTTCTATAGCTATATCTTGAGAATCCTTTACATTCCCACTTCCTTTTGAACAACCACTGGTTAATATAATAGTCACCATACATAAGCATAGGTAAAAAAAACTTGTTTTGACCATGGCAAACCCTCCCTTTCATTCTCACTCTCCATCTATTATATAGCATCATTTCGTTGACGACAATTATTTGCTTATGATACTATCTAAGTGATGACACATTAAGGGAGAATAAATATGGTATTTCAAATCAAACAGAAAATTTTCAGCTTTGGAGACAACTTCACAATTACAGATGAGGACGGAACACCTCACTACCAAGTGGCTGGTAAAGTCTTTTCACTGGGTGATAAACTAACCCTACTTGATATGAATGGTGAAGAGCAATTCTATATAGAGCAGAAATTACTAAAACTTTTTGCAGAATACACCTTATATCAAAAAGGACAACCTGTGGCTACATGTAAAAAGAGGTTCTCACTCTTTGGCAGCAAGTTTGACATATTCAGTGACTTTGGCAACTTCAGTATTGAAGGGGGGGCTCCAATGAATTATAATTATGCAATATTCAAAGACAGCCGCCTAGTAGCGACTGTCGACAAGAAATTCTTTAGTTTTTCAGATACTTATGGTGTTGATATTGCAGACAATGAAGACTTTGGATTTATATTAAGTCTGGTGATTGTAATCGATCAAGTCGTTCATGATGACAACAAGAATAACCATTAGAGTGAATATTCATCAATATCAAAGGCATCCATAGGTGTCACAGTGCGCAAGTATAAGGGATGATGTGGGTGCCCTTTCTTTGATATGGCACCAATAGAGACCCATTTGCAATCTCTAGCATTCTCAAGTTTGAGAATGTCTACTAGACACCGCTTCAAATAGGGACGCTTCTCTATCAAAGTCCCCCCCCATGCCGCCCATACAGTCACATTCTCTCTAGAAAGTATTTCTTCTATAATTTTAAGATTCTCCTTATGGTATGCCAGATTGATTCTCTTATGAAGACCATTAGGATTGGTAGACCTTTGAGGGTATAGATTCAACATGATATAAGAGTCAAAACCATTTTCTTTGGCAAATCGTTCCACTGCTTTAAGGGTTGGATCTAATTCTCCTGGTGCTGCAGTGCTTGGATTAACCCCCCCAAAACAAACAAGCGGCTTACGACCAATTGTTCCTAGTACAAATCTGGCTCTGTTGTTAGCTCCAGTCTCATACAGCCACATGACCTCTGATAAGACATGCCCAATACTATCACGAATAACTATGTCAGACATATCATCATATGGCGTTTCCCCCCCTTTATTAATAAGTACTATGGCTTTACCTTTAAAGTAATGAATAAGTCCAGCTGCTGGATAGATATTCAAAGAGGTTCCGCCAACTATTAATAAGTCTGCACTACTGACAGCTTCAACACTCTTATTAAGAACCTCTTCATCTAGGTCTTCCTCGTATAGAACAACATCTGGTTTGGTTACACCACCACATTCAGTGCATGTAGGTACATCACTTGATGACATCATGAATTCAATATCATAAGAATTATGACAGTCCATACAGTAATTACGACTAACATTACCATGAAGTTCTAGAACACTAACACTACCCGCTTTTTGATGAAGACCATCAATATTCTGAGTGATAACTGCAGAGAGTTTATGACACTCTTCCAGTTTAGCCAGTGCTTTATGGGCATCATTGGGCTCAATGTCCATATGGACCATTTCATTTCGATAGAATTCATAGAAAGCTTCAGTATTTGTATCAAAAAAAAGGTTCTTGACAACATTTGTTCAGGTGTATAACCATACTTCTCTATACTTTTATAGATGCCATTTTCACTTCGAAAGTCAGGGATACCACTCTCAGTGGATACGCCTGCACCACCTAGGAAAACAATTTTATCTGAGTCACAAATGAGGCTTTGTAATTGTTTGTACACTGATAACTGATTTATCATTGGCTACTTTTCATCCTAAATTTATTGTCATACATCTTACGGTCAACCTCATGTTTAAATGCACCAAAGCTCATAGTATAATCATATACATCACTGCCATATGCTGTGCGGAATCGATAACCTCTTTCTATGCCAATCTCCTCCATATAAGCTTCAAGGACTGTAACAGCTTGCTTGAATATAAGGTACTTGGTGTCCATAGTTGTTACCATGAACTCATCACCACCGATTCTGTAACATTTGCTGTCTTTGCCAAATATCTTTACAAGGCCATCATGAAAGTCTCGAAGAGCTACATCTCCAGCCTCATGTCCATAATCATCATTGATTTGTTTCAAATTATTTAGGTCAAGCATTACCAACCTAAAAGACTTCTGCTTGTCCTTTGCCAATAACTTGTCAATATCTCTCTCAAAAGCTGCTCTATTATTTCCTCCAGTTAATACATCTGTATAAGCCATTTCCCTTAAGTACCTTGATTCATTTTCTTTACTGATAACCCCCCCATTGATGTACATTATAGAATCTGTGACTAACATAAATAAGAAAACACCAATGCCAACATTACTGAAGCTTGAGACATTCATAAATGCACCAGTTAAGAACATGACTGTTTCAATCACTGTTGTTATAACAAGGATTGTCACATACATGAGTTGCTTTCTGGCTTTTAAACTTTTGTGTTTGATAGTCTCATACATAAGAAGGCCAATAATCAGCAGGACTGTTAGCAGCAACATAATTATAAAAACTGTAAAAGATGTAATAACATGGATGTCAAAAATCAGTTGTAATGTCATACTAATAACTAGATACCCAGTCATAAGGACTGATATAATGTTTAGAATCAACTTATTATTTGTAAGGGCTACTTCTTTGATATATTGTATAAAGGCTATCGTCGCCACTGGTAGCATTAGATAACTTATTGTTCCTACCACATAATTATTACCGGTGAAAAGTTGCATAATGTCCATCTCAGATATGAGCCATAGAGCAATTGATAGGGAGAATATACTTAGATACTTAAACCTTTTTGTATTGCCTGAATTAATAACAAAGCTCACAAACAAGGACAGGAGCCATGTTGAAAAAAATGAATACAGCAACCATTACACTTAGAGGTTGACGTGATAAGAGCTCACCAACCAGTTCACTTCTACTACCATAGTAAACCTCATTGAGCCTTCCAGACATTACACTAACGTCAGAAGAAGAAATGATGCTTAGTAACTTACCATCACTATCACTTGGTAGATCAATTAGAATCCAAGCGCTAGCCACTGGGTTATAGAGTGAATTTCCACTCTTTTTGATACTGCTATCATAAATCAGTGCTTTGTCTAAATAAACCAACACCATTTGCATGGACGAACGTAACCTTAGTGTTGTCGCTGACTCAAATGATTTTGGCAATATTTTTGAAATCTGAATAGGTTCATTAATAGGTGCTTCAATGACCTTCGGCAAATTAATAGATTCTTCACTGTCAAGGCCATATTCAAGCTGCCAATCCGTATTCATCTCATTAATGTGACCAAAAGATAGTTTGAGATTGTTTCCAGGCAATAAGCTGGCAATCAAAAGTAGTGCCCCCCCTATGAATAGGCACACTAAAATGTAACTGGTATATGGATATGCTTTAATTGATTGATAGTGGTTTTTCTTCAAGACACTTCTCCCTCACATCTTATTTTCCACTTTTCAACTATTATACCACAATATGTAAGAGCGAAAAACAGGTTATCTATGAAGTTACCTCTTTCTTCTATTCACTACTTTTTTTATTTATTCTATTTCATCTTCCATAATAATCTCTGCCAAAGTATTAGCATATCCATAGCTAAGTGTGAACTTATCCATATACAAGACTCGTAATTCTTCTATCGTCTCACAACCACTCTCTCGATATGCAGTGACCAATCTTTCACGGGTTATGCCAGTGGCGTTTGTTATTTCATCTATGAACATTTGATTTGCATCCATATTATATCTCCAATATCTTATCAGTTATTTGTAAACATCTTATCTATACAGAACCTTCTTCAAAAACGGTAATGCCTGTGGCTTAAATGGTGGATATTTGAGCTTAAGATCAAAGACCATGGTGCTGTGTAGAACAGCCTTTTCGTGTGTGAATGCTTCATAACTATAAGATCCATGATAGTTCCCCCCCATACCACTGGTGCCACGACCGCCAAAAGGTAGATGCTCATTACTAAGGTGTAGTAAGGTATCGTTGACGCAACCACCTCCAAAAGGTACTTTATGTAGTAAGGTATCAACAAACTTCTTGTCATTACTGAAAACATACATAGCAAGAGGATCTCTATTTCGTTCTACAATACCCATTGCCTCCTCTACATTGCTATAACCTACAATCGGTAGTATGGGACCAAATATCTCTTCTGTCATTATCGGTTTGTCTAAATCAATTACCTCAATTAATGTTAGGTCAATATGTTGTGATTCTTTGTCATGCCCACCACCATATAATATTCTGCCATCTTTTAAGAAACCAACTAGTCTTTCATAATTATTCTCATTAATAATATGGCCAAAATCTTCATTATCCTTGTACTCATGGTTATAGAACTCTTCTGCAATAACCTCGAACCTGTTGTAGAAGCTCTCCTTGATGTCTTCATGAACTAATAAGTAGTCAGGAGCTACACATGTCTGACCTGCATTAGTAGCCTTACCAAATATGATTCGTCTAATAGCTACATCTATATTGGTATTCTTATCTACTATACAGGGACTTTTCCCACCAAGCTCAAGTATTACAGGTGTTAGGTGTTTGGCCGCCTTCTCCATAATAATTCGACCAACCTTCGGGCTTCCTGTAAACAGAATTTTATCAAATCTCTCTTCTAACAGTTCTGTTGTCTCCTCAACGCCACCTTGAACAACACTTATGTAATTGTCTTCAAAGGCTTCGGTTAAAACCATCTCTATTACCACAGACGTTGCAGCTGATATCTCAGAAGGTTTTATGACTACACAATTGCCTCCTGCTATGGCCGCTGCTATAGGTGACATGGCTAGTTGGAAAGGATAATTCCAAGGACTCATAATTAGGGTCACACCGTAAGGTTCTCTAATGGTATAGGACTTTGATGGTTTATTAAATGTATTGGTTGTCTTTTTCTTTTTTTTCTTGAAAGTTTTTTTTGATATTCTTAATCAGGTAATTGATTTCAGTAGTAATCTGTCCTACTTCTATGGTTACAACTTCATGCATGGATTTACCTAAATCCTTATGGAGAGCTTTTGCAATCGTATCCTCATGTTTGATAATCACTGTCTTTAATTTCTTAAGGGCCTTAATCCTGTAATCAATATCCAGTGTTACACCTGTTCTAAAAAAAACTCTCTATGATTTTGAAGTTGTTTAGTATATCTAGTTATTGTCATAACAGTTACCTCCTAGATAACATCACACTTATGTTATCTTTTTATTTGATTTAACCCCCCCATTATAATAATAAGTCCATTAGCTTTCATTAACCTATGTTAAGAATCACTGATTATTTTACTTTTGATTCGACTAAGGCTTACAGGATTAATCCCAAGGTAAGTGGCAATATGTTTTTGCTTAATACGTTTCTGTGCACCAGGATATTGTACTAAGAAGTTCTCATACCGTGTTTTGGCGTCCATTAGAAGAAAACTGGCTTCCCTTAGTTCTTTAAGATTATAGATATGTTCCGAATAATGCCTAGCCACTTTACCCCCCCATCTGGTCTCAGTATTAATCTGCTTAACATAAGTCTCACTATCCACAACCAAGATATGGCAATCTTCTTCAGCAACAATCCCATATTCCGTAGGGCGATGATAAATTAAGGCCGCATAAGAACTGACAAAATCGTTCTCAAATGTAAAATGTTTGGTCACATCATCGCCATCTCTATGACCTTATATTTGAAGACTTTCTTCAGTTCATCTATAGTTGTGTTAATATCTGGATTGATTTGAGTGAGGATATCTTTAAGACTTATGTAATAATGATCTATATTCATTGCTATTCCCCCCCTTTACTTTATATACTTACTTAACATTAACCTCTATCTCAGTTACATATCTAGGAGATGTTGTTTTATAGTAGCCGTACACATCAATTACATACTTCCCTTTTGACTCTGGAACAAAGACAGCCATACGTGTATTTTGCCCGTCATATAAATATGCTTCAATATCATAACCTTCAAACAAAGTCTTCAGTTCACTTTGCTCGTATACCTCACCAAGCATATCACCTTCGTATAGTACAATAGTCGTCCTTGTCTCACTGTCACCCTCCAATGGTTCAACTGACCACATTTCCTTATGAAGTTCATCAATATCTTCTGGAACCTCCAGTACTAATGGTATAGGTTCACCAACAGTTAGTTTATCTGAAAGAACTATAATATCACCAGATAGGTCAGTCTTTTTCAAAAACAACTCTGAATCGTTCAGGCTTACAAGTGCAGTACATGATACAAATGCAAATATGACAAGTCCAACAACCACTAGTAAGGTGACTAAGCCTCCTATAATCATTAGAACTATTGCTATTGGTTTCTTCTTCATATACGCTCCTCACCTAACAATTCTTAATTACTTTCTCAATCCTTTTAGCCCCCCCAGCTTTTGATACACGTTCCTTAAGTGATTCAAGCAATGCAATAAAGGCCGCTTTATCCTCTTGTCTAACAATAGCAGCCAAAGCTTCCGCACGTTTAGCCACATCAACTGGCCTTGTCTTCTTAAGTATATCAACTAATTCCTCATAAATAGCATCATAGATTTTGGCATCTCCACCAGCCATATTAATCATAGCATAGACACCATGAATATTTGTAATCAACGATCCGGTTTCTATTTTATTGCGTATCAGTGCTATGTGTTTATAGACTTGATCTGGTTCTACCTTAGCAACAGAAGCAATCCCTATCATAGCTCCCCCCCATACCATACGGTTGTTCTTAGAATGTAGTAATTCTATTAATTGATCAAAATATGGAACAATGAGCTCTGGCTTTATATAGCTGGCTTCATAGAGTACCTTGAGGCAATCACTGGCCAGTGACTTGTTTTTGTCGTTCAGATAAGAGGCCATTTCATTTAGACCCTCTACATTATCTTTCATTGCCAATTCTTTGGCCAATTCTTGATTTGGTACTTCATCTCTTCTGCCTAAATGATAGGCGGTTTTTTCTATATATGACATTGGTGCTCCCTTCCTTCGCATACATATTTCGGTGCAATAATCCAATGATATCATTGAGTAAAAATAGTGTCAATCACCTAAGCGGACATATAAGATTCGAGTCTTTCACAGATGCCATAGACTTGACAAATTGGGCAAAAGCGTATATAATACTTATATACAGATTATAAACACTATTAACAGTGGGAGATGACTTATGAAACTATTGATTGCCAATTCATCCAATATACCCATATATGAGCAATTGGAGACTCAGCTTAGACATCTGATTCTAGAGGAAGAGCTTAGTTCAGAGGAGAAGCTACCTTCGATTCGGTCTTTGGCTAGAAGTTTAGGCATCAGTGTTATCACTGTCAAGCGGGCTTATGATGACCTTGAAGCCGAAGGCTATCTCTACACCATTGGTGGTAAAGGTTCCTATGTCTGTGGTCAAACCATAGAACGGCTTAAGGAAAAGAAATTACAGCTCCTAGAAGAAGAACTAGAAACAACCTTGCAGAAGATGAAAGACATGGGTGTCAAACTAAGCAGCATCAATACAACCGTTTCACTTTTATGGGAAGAAGGCGAATAGATTGGATGCCATTACCATTCATCAATTAAGTAAATCTTTTAAACATTTTGAACTTAAGGACATTAGCTTCAGTTTGCCAAAAGGCTACATCATGGGACTAATTGGTGCCAACGGTGCCGGCAAAACCACTATCATTAAGCTATTAATGGGCCTTTACATCAAGAACGACGGAGAAATGACTGTACTTGGCAAAGACCCCCCCTTCAAAGACGGCAAAGAGATTCATAATAAGATTGGCTTCATATTCGATGACCCAAAATATTATGATTTTAAGATTAAGAAGATTATCAAAATCATCCGCCCCCCCTTTTACAAGCAATGGGACGATGATTTATTCAAACACTACCTAGATCGTTTTGACTTGAATGAGTCACTACGTTTCAAAACATTGTCCAGAGGCATGAAGCTCAAGTTCGCACTAGCTATTGCTCTGTCTCATCATGCTGAACTTCTGATACTTGATGAGCCTACATCCGGTTTAGACCCTGTCTTTCGTATTCAATTTCTAAGTATTTTGCAAGAACTTATAGAAGACGGCAAACGTTCCATCTTGTTCTCCTCTCATATTACCAGTGATATAGAGAAGATAGCCGACTACATCACCTATATTCAAAAAGGCCAGCTGATTTTTTTCAGACAACCGCAACAACATCATGAACCAGTATTTGCTAATACACGGAACCGACAATGAGATTCCAGAAACCATTAAGTCCATTATGATTGATGGTCAAGTGAACCCTTACAACTACGAAGCGCTTATACCAAGAGATCATAAGATAGATAAAATATGGCAACAAGAAGAAGCGCCAACCTTAGACCAGATTATGTTCTATTTTGAAAAGAGTGATGACCATGTTTAAGCTCATTAAAAAAAAGATTTTTTTTGCCTACTCATATGTTCTGATTTTCCAACTGGTTATTATTATTGCCTTCATGACCTTTAGTTTTTTCTATGACAACAATGGTACTATGATTATGGTCATATTAATGCTCTACCCTATGGTACTGCCAACGGTCTTACTACTTAATGACACGACTTATGCAACTCTATGTTGTTCTCTACCAGTTAGTAGGACTGATTATGTTATGGGCAAATATTTGGGTGGTTTCCTTTTCGCACTAATCCTTATTAGTATAGCTATGTCCTATGGTTATATAATCACCGAATATGTGGTGGCCACCCCCCCCATTCCCTTTGGACAGCTCTATTCACTACAAGGTCTTAGTTTTCTCATGTTGCCCCCCCTGGTTCTCCTTAACAGTCTGACTTTTCCTATATATTTTACTTTCACAAAAGAAAAAGGCGGCATAATGCTCATAGGCTTATTTATCGTCTTTTTGCTCACATTAATCATTGGACTGGTTTATGCTGAGAAAACACTTGCGCCGGGTATCTACTATAGCAAGAACTACATATTCCCTGTTCTTATGGGTCGCTAGAAGCCTACATACTCAGAATTGGACGACAAACCTTTACCCTTCAACTGTTTGGAACAGCCATCGGCCTGTTATGCGCTTCCATAACAGCCTCCCTCTACATCATTCACCACAAAGATATTGGAGGTGCATCATGAAAGCATTGATACTTAGAGATCTTAGAGCTTACAAAGTCGTATATATCCTACTGATGATTGTCATGATACTCTATTCATACCTGAACATTAGGTTTGGTTCAGTCGACGGTATTATCGGCTTTCAACTCATTATGATGCCTTCTTTTGCAGGCATGATTCTCTTTATTGCAGATGACGAACTCATCCCCCCCCTATTTGCGTCTCTACCAGTAACACGCAAACATTTAGTGCTTAGCAAGTACCTGTCAACCTATATCATAGCCATTATTCTTATAGGCTTCACCTATCTCATCATCTGGTACTTAGGTATGGACTATCCTGACGCACAAAAAGACCTTGGACGACTGTTGTCAACCCAAGGCCTGCTCTTCTCATTTATTCCCATCACACTGATTGTCAGTGTCTGTTACCCATTCCTGTTTAGGTATGGTCTTAAGATTGCTGTTAGAATCTTAATGGCAAGCTTTGCCGTCTTATACGGCATTGGCATGATGGTCCTTGAAAGGATGGTTCAAGCCAATCTACTAGTACCAAGACGCGGCGTCTTCATAGCTGCCATGACTTTGTTTAACCATTTGGAATATACTATGACACCTTTGTTGCTATATAGTATGTCGATTACAGCTCTCATACTACTACTTGCTGTTTCAGTGTGCCTTTCATTGAAATGGTTTGGTGTGAAGGATATTTGATAAACTTATACCCTATACATTCTATCTACAACGACATCCTTACTTCTAAATTCTGGCGTAACTTTATAACCCTCTAATTTACCATCTATGACTTTACCTTCTACAATGGTTTCCTTGGATAAGTGTATCTTAAAATCAACATCCCAGTACTTGGGCCAGGCAGGTAGAAGATAGATTTTATCACCTTTTTCCTGTGCAATCATATATTGTAGGGCCAATACTCCAACACCAAAATGATCAAAATCCGGACATGAATCTGGATTTTCCTTGCCATATAGAGGAAAACGACACATATCACTTGCATTTCTAAACCTAAGCTCCAGACCTTCAGCCGCCTTCTTTGCCTCTCCAGCAAGGGCCCACCATACTTGATCTTGTCCCCCCCAGCAAGCATAATCAAAACTGTTCTTATGTAGACGATGTTCCATTGTTTTGCTTAGTAATGCTTCACTGCCATTTACTTTACCAACCAATTTAAATGGAAAAGCCGCATATAATTCACCATTCTCCATATTCCTTAGTTTACTATATGATTTTGCTGGTGCTATCACATCTGTGCCATCAATACTACGTAATGATATCTCAGGTATTTCCTTCAGAAATCTCCTATAACTCCTCAAGTCATCCACTAAACCACAGTCCATATCAATAAGTTCTTCTAAGCAATACCTAAGACCCGCTACATCCGGTGTTGGGTTCTGAGCTTTCCAGAATGTCTCAAGTACCATACCTGGGTCTATACTGAGTTGTTGATGCTCATCCCTACCATAATGTAAGTCAAAGAATAACAGGACTTCTCTAGCAAATGGCAGCAAGACATTGTTCTTAAATTCTAAATCATTGCTAAACTTAACAAACTCAATCATCATAGCCACAGTCTCAAGACCTGATGTGAAGTAATAATCATGATACCAATTACCTTCTTGACCCGGTTGACCTTTTGGTGGTTTGCACGTATCTTCATTGTCTCTCTCAAGACCAGTCACTTCAATATTTTCTCTAAAGTATGCCCCCCCTTCATGCCCAAACCATTTGCTTGTTACTTCTTTTCTAATTGGCAATATCCTATTGTAATGGTTAAAAAAAATGGTGCCATTAAGTCTAAATCACCACTCATAAGTAATGGCCAGTACATGAGACGTTGATTCTGGAATGTATAGCGCCTCCCCCCCCATAACCTATCATCTACATGGGTCATATATGAACCATCACCATTATCTTTTAGCCCAAATCTTTTTTCATTTAATTCGTTATCATGACTGACTTTTAGGGGGGGTTGGGTAAAGAGCCCACCATTAAACTTAACTTGATAGGACCCTCTACTTTGACTAGCCATCATATAGCGGAAGAAATAGTAACTCTGGCTGATAATTGCACCACTATCCCCCCCACTAACTCTCTTATTATCCACCACTTGTGAAGTAATAAGACCTCGTTTATCATTATTCAAACGGTTATCTTGAATCTGTATTTTGCTGCGACACCAAAAATCATTCCACCAAGTCTGATGGTCATACCATGCTTTTTCATAATCTTTTGGAGATGCTTTGGCAATAGCTTTAATTTCCTCTAACCAGTCTGTCACCGCCTTATGTTTCCCACAATGACTATGAATTTTTACCTTCATTTCAGTTTGAGTGCCTACTAATTGGCCATTTTCTAATCTCAACGCATCCGATTCAATTAAGTTACCAAAGGTATTGTATTTAAATGGGTCTTCAATACAGTCCCTCGTATCTTCAACATCATAGTAATCTAAGTCTTCAGAATATACACTATGATTTCCAACGTGATAGCACCAGATTATGGCATCTTTATCATTGATAAATATATCCTGAACTGTTTCCTGACTCGGTTTACGAACACCATAATTATAACTACATCCATCATAACGTTTAATTGCTTCTGATTTTACAGTGACTTCATACTTCTTATCTCCTTTGATATCTATATGATAGGTTGGATGATTGGCATCCGCCCATACATCTATCTGAATGGATTTTGTCTTAATCTTAATTGACCCAGTCTCAAAATCAAGTTCCTGAGTAAATTCTACGTCATCTGTAAAAGGATTTGGATTTATCCTTATTTTGACAAGACCAGTTTTAAGCAAATCTCCTTGATAATTGAAGGCATCACTTTTTGAGAGTAATAAATTGACAGTGCCATCACCGAGAACATAAACACCTGCTGCTATATCGCCATTTCCTATTGGCATTTGTCCTGTTTCATCTTTTGATACTTCATTCCAAACTACATTATATTGATTCATATTATATGACCTAAATTGGCCGCCCTTTCATCTAATATATTAACTTACTTATCCTATTGATTCACCAGAATTTTATATTAGCATGAATGATGCTTTTCACCAATCAGAAGGTGACTCTTGGCAACCTTTTAGTGACTCTTGGCAACCATGTTGCGATTCATTCAACCGGACGCTTCATAGCCTTATCAGCAGCACTAGCATTTTCTCTAGCTTTTTCCTTGTCCTTAGCCATTTCTTCAACACTCTTAACTTCAAGTCTTGCTGCACCTTTATACCCTTCATTTACAGGCAATAATGGTCCTTCTTCCAGCCTTTTCTTTGCTTCTTCAATACCTTGCCTATATTGTGGCAACCATCTTTCACCTTCCACAAGCATTTCATCCACCATTTGCCAAATCTCTGGTGGGTTACACACAGCCCCCCCAACCAATGGGTCCATCATCATAGCTTGCTTGAGAAGTGTTACATCACCATTGATTGCAGCTTCAACCGACATACGTTGAACGGATATACTACTATTACATACCGCTGCACAACCTAGTGGTAGATCTCCAACTTTGGGTATGTTTACACCATTGGCATCCACATAACCTGGTACTTCAACGATTGCATCATCAGGAAGATTGGTTATAGTGCCATTATTAACCACATTAAAATGACCTCTGTATACCTTGCCTGTTTCCAGACCCTCTATGATGTATGACCCGTGTTCTTGGCCTCTCTTGTCATAAATATAATCCTTAGGATCTTCTTTCATCCAATTAGGAAAATCTTCCATAAACCATTCTCTACCTTCAGTACAGACTCTTAGATAACCACCGGTCTCACCATTGATCCATGTGCCCATATCAATCCATTCCTTGATTTCTTCAGAACGTTTTCTATACCAAGGGACATATTCACTTAAGTGACCATTGGATTCAGTGCTGTAATAACCAAACCTTTCAAGCATATCAATTCTGACTTTCTCTGCCTTACTGTATTCTGGATGATTTCTAAAAGCATCTAGAAGTAATCCTGTCATATCCTTACCTTTATGTTTCACCTGAACATACCAAGTCTGATGATTAATACCAGCACAGATAATGTCAACTTCTGATACTTCAAGGTTCAGAACCTCTGAGATTTGTCTATGGCCTCCCTGTACGCCATGACACAAGCCAATCGTATTGACGCCACCATATTCATTACATGCCCAGGTAATCATAGCGTTGGGATTAGCATAATTTAGCATTAGGCAATCCTTTGCAGCTACCTCTTTGATATCCTTACAAAACTCCAGCATTGCTGCAATCCCTCTTTGTCCATACATAACGCCACCAGCACATAAAGTATCTCCAACACACTGGTCTACACCATACTTAAGTGGAATCTCAACATCACTTTTGAAGGCTTCAAGGCCACCGATTCTGACAACATTAATGACATATTTGGCATCCACAAGGGCTTCTCTGCGATTGGTTGTTGCTTGAATCTTGATACCTAAGTTATTATGGTCAATATCTCTTTGGCACAAGCTTGTGACCATCTCTAAGTTCTTCTCATTGATATCTGTAAAAGAAACACTGACATCCTCAAACCCAGGAACCGAAAGCAAATCCGTTAACAATCCCCCCCTTGTAAATCCTATACTTCCAGCACCTATAAATGTTACTTTAAATGACATAATAATGACCTCCTCTTTAAGATACTTTTAGTATACTTAGTCAGGAGGTCATAGGTTATAAATATCCTTACTACATGCTTATATAAGGGAAACTATTCTGATATAGTGAATTTAGTTCGATACGCTGATGGACTCATACCGTAATGAACCTTAAATAATTTGGTCAAGTACTGCCTACTGTTAATCCCTGTATAATCACAGATTTCCATAAGGCTTAGCTGGGTATTTTCTAAAAGCATTTTTGCCTTTTCCATTCTAACACTATTGATATAGGCCACCAGTGTCTCACCAGTATAATCTTTGAAAAGTCTTTGTAGATAGTTTTCATTAATAGACAATCCACCAGCTATTTTATGAATGTGAATCGATTCATCATAATGCTCAGGATGTAATCTTTAGCCGCTGTCACATAATGATGACCTGCTTTGATTTCACTACGCCCATCATTTGTCATTTTCCATACACGTGCGATATAGACAAGTAGTTCAAAATACAAAGTTGATACCATTAGAGTATTGGTGCCTCTGTCATGCTCTCTTATAAGTCGTGTTAGGGTATATTGTAAGTCTATGACATCTTTGAGAACGATGTATGATTGACCTTCATCAATGAATCCTTTCAAATCCTCATCAAAATCAATCATCTGTCTTAGACTAATATGCCCTGATTCCATAGGTTTGAACATAAATTCTATATTGAGCATTCGACATGATGTATCCTTTTCAACAATAAGTCTGTGCTCAACACCGCCATCAATAAGTATAAAATCACCCTTCTTCAGGTGAATCTCTTCGTCTCCAACTTCGACAATACATTGATTCTTAAGGACATACATAATCTCAATTGCCTGGTGCTTATGCAGATAAGGCATCTGAAAACCATGCCACGTTTTATAGTAGTAAGCTCTTGCGTGAGGTTCATAATCGCCAAGAACCCACTTCTTGTCATATAAACTTATATTATTCATAAGAATCTACCAGCCAATCCCTCAACATATCATAGACAATAGCTTCAATCTCTTTCGCCACAACCAATGCACGTCCTTCTTTAATGCCTATATCTGTCCCAACTTTTATAATATCCTTGATTGTAGGAGTTCGACCATTACCATTGATTGTTGTTGCGTGTTCTCCACCAATAGAATGGCTATAAGTCAAATCGTAGGCAGGTGATAAATGCCATGATTTTGTCTGATGGTTATATAGATAAGAGAAATTTTTTGAATGATCATCGCGATTGTGTGCAAAGACATTGAAACACATCAATCGGTACATCTTGTCTACTTCTGAATAATCCTTTGTCAGCTCAAGGGTCAACTTCATCAATGTATGATAATCCAGATTGGGGGGGATTCTATGAGTCACCTCCAATAATGCACTTACAGACATCATATGCACCTTATTCTTGCCATTGACACCCGATAACCTATCAAATCGTTTAGTGCCAAAATAACCTGGACATAACTTAGACTCAAACAATTGCGTTTCTTCCATGAGAATTCCGCAAGCCTTTGCACACTCACTATACTTATATTCCATGATTCCTATATCAGCATCATCTATTGATGATGCAAACTTAATTATCCAATCCTCTCCATCGACTTTGGTAAGAATCTTCGGTCTAGCACCGCCAGATGAACCTCCTAGAAGCATAAGTCTATCCAAATCCTCAGTCTCATTGTTTTCAAGCAATTGCTTACATTCCGATGCAATCGTATCATAATCAAAGGTAGATACCTGCTCATTAACAACTGTCGAGATGGGCTCATAAGTTAATGCCCCCCCCATTCCTGAATCTCCAACAATTGACAATCTATCCATGGCCATAATAGTACGTGAGTCCACGTTCTTAGTAGCTAGCTGACGATCCACCAACAAACGTCCCCCCCACCCATCTGGCAAACTATCTGCAAACACACCAAACAGACCTTCAAATGGATCTATCTCAGGTACGAACACCTTCTTAACCAAAGGTAATGAAAATGGGCTAATCGAATAACCTTCAATTAGCCACTGGTCGTCATATTCAAATGCAGCCAAACGATTCTGATATAGCGCCATCGTACCTACGGTTTCACCATGCATTTTTACTTTAAGTGTTCTAATCCTGTCCATCGATTACCTCCTGTATTGAAGTCAATGGTGGTTCTGTAAAGAGCTTATTAAGCTCTTCACTACACTCAAGAGCAATGGTAACCTTAGTTAATGAGATTAATGATATCTCTCCTAGCCTTTCAAAACGTTTTATTGAACCTAGACTTACACCCGATTTCTCGCTTAACTCAGCTTGTGTTAATCCAGACTTCTTTCGACGTAGTTTGAGACGTTCCGCTATACCAGTATTGATTTCTTTTGGTGTTCTCTTATTAAGAAAAAACTTATTCATAGTTAATATATTATCCCAATAATGGTACAATGTCAAGTTATGGCTAATATATTAACCGCTAAGCGCTATGACAAAAAGAAGTACAGAAAAATCCTTGACGCTTCCTAATCATTGTCTCCTTCAACATAATCCATTACTGCTTGCTGCCCAGTATCTTTAATTCCAGCTATTTCAATTAATGTAATCGCCTGAGTAATTCTGCTGTGGTACTCAATAGTCAGTATGTCCTTGCTTGCATTCAGCTTTGCAGTACCTACAAGCTTTGCGCCATTTATTTTTATTTCATCAAATACCGCCGCACGCTCAGGAAATACTATTGGACCACTGAAGGTTATTACAATCTTTGTGTCATTGGACGTATCCACACTAATCACCTGTACCTCATCCACTGCTTCTTCTGGTTCTGGCTTAGGTTCTGGCTTAGGTTCTGGCTTAGGTTCAGATTCGACTTCCGCTTGATAACACCACTTATTTCAACCATAGATACAAGCTGTGTAAGTTTATTTTGATATTCAATGGTCAATACTTGTCCAGTAGAGTTCAATATAGCTGTTCCTACAACCTTAGCACCATTAACCTCAACTTCACCAATAACACCTACACGCTCTTCGAATTCAATAGATTCACTGAATAATATGACAAGTTTTCTGTCACTAGATGCATCTACACTCAGTACATTCAATTCCTTATCATCAATGGTATCTATAGATTTTCCATTAAACAAAATGACCAAAGTATCGTTTTTAATATCTGTTTCACTATCCACTTCTATTTCCGACTCTGCCTCAGCTTCTGATAACTCAAAATTATGTTCACGTGCTATTGCCTCCGTTACAACTTTTTTTACTAACAAGTTCCTCAATAAGGGTTTTACCAGAACTCATACTTGTACTGGACAAGGCATTGAACATGACCTCTGCCGCCTGTTTTTTAGTGAATATTTTATCATCAATGCTTGTATCTTCAGATACCAATTTAGCACTAACGCCTAACTCTTGAGTTTTATTCCACGTCTCTTCCTTATCATATCCCAATGCCCTTAATTGAAATGCAATAAACTCCTTTTTAGACAGAGATTCTTCCGGACTAAACACACCTTCTTTTACACCTGTGGTTATACCTAATTGATAAGCAAGTGACGTCCAACCTTTTGACCACCCATTGACATCTGTAAAAGGGCATATCTCTGCAGCTTCATTTGCATCTTCTTGAGTATAGCCTAGGGCCTTAAGAATCATAGTGATGCCAACTTCTCTTGTTAGTTCGATACTCAAATCCTCTTCTGTTACATTCAAGAGCAAACCCATTTCATTCAATGTTTGGCTACTGCTATCAACCGAATCCACTGCTGCAAATACTGTTCCAAACATCATAAATACGCACAAAAATAATACGACTAACCTCTTCATTGTTGTTCCTCCTCATTCAAAATGGTCTTAAACCAATTTAGATTATCTATACGCCTCACACATATATTATATAATTCAGAACTATTCATCAATGGTTCATTGGGGGGGCTTTTTTTTGCTTCCCTATGTACCTAGATTTACTACACTTGAGATTACCTTCAATAACAACTTTATTCATTTATGGTTTAGATTTTGACATTACATTGTATTATACTTAAGATTAAGAGAAATAATAACTCCAGGAAGTAGGTGTCACAATGGCGATTACACACAGAAATTATACTAGTGAAAAAGGATTTACCGATGATTACAAGAGCATTTGGACCTTCATGCAATCACTCAGTCTTAATGATAAACATCCATTGAATTTCAGCTGGGTTCGTTGGGAATGGTGCAGGTCCCTTTCTTTTTTTTGATAAGGAGCCTGAACATCTAACACGTATATGGGAGGATGATGGGAAGCTCGTTGGTGTTGCATGTTATGAAACACGCCCTGGTGATGGATTTATTAGTTTAAAGAATGGCTATAATCATTTGTTGGAAGAAATGTTTGACTATGCTGTTGATCATTTCAAGAAGGACGATAAGATTAAGATAGCCATACCTGATAACGTAAGAGAGCTCCAACTAATAGCCACAAGGAAAGGCTTTATTCCTACCAACGACAGAGAAACTGATTCTATTTTAGATATCAGTCTTACAAATTTGGATTACGCTTTACCAGAAGGTTTTAGTACTGTAAGTCTTGATGAGCGTTATGATCTTGAGCAATATGCAAGTGTACTGTGGTACGGATTCAATCATGGCGAAGAGGGTCCAGTTCCCTTAGATGAAGAAGAACTAAAAAAAAGAGCCTATACCCTTAATGGCCCAAATAATGACTTACATCTAAAAATTGCTGTTACCAATCCTGAGGGAGAGTTCGTTTCCTATGCTGGTTTTTGGTACAAGGAAGAGGATGATTATTGTACCCTAGAGCCATGTGCTACCCATCCTGACTACAGAAGAATGGGTTTAGGTAGAGCAGCTATATACGAAGGTATTTCGCGTTGTGCAAAGAGAGGCGCCAATAGATGTATGGTAGGTTCTAATCAGGACTTCTATTTTAGGATTGGCTTTGCACCATACCATATGCGGACTTATTGGATTAAAAAAATAGTGTCAAATGGCTAAGCGGACTTGTCGGCTCCAGTAGAAAAATAATGCCACATCGGTTTAAATCGACGTGGCATTTCTCTATTCTCTCGTATGATGTCGTTTTGAACTTTCGCGTTCCATTCATATGTTGGGTTTTAAAAGTATACGACTGGTCATACCTATAAAGAATGGAATTAATTGAAAGATACATGGAAATTTTTTCTGTATCTTAATATCATAAAGGTCATTTATAGTTATCAACACACAGCACTACACATAGCATATATCGGTTATCTTCTGATAAAAACGTCTTTCACTTGAACGTATATCTCTTATTCTAGCTAACTGTTCATCAAAGTAATCTTTGCCAAAAATAGGATTTGGATTTTTAAGTCTTTCATCATCCATTGCAAATCCTTTTATCATATATTCTTTCAAAATCTTAGTTGCCCATACTCTAAAAAGGGTTGCTTTCTTACTATTCACCCTATACCCAACGGAAATAATTGCGTCTAGATTATAAAACTGTGTATTATATTTTTTTTCCATCACTAGCAGTATGTGCAATTTTTGCACATACTGAATCTTTTAACAATTCACCTTCACTAAATATATTTCTTAAATGTTTAGTGATCACTGATCTATCCACATCAAATAAGCTTGCCAGTTGAGCCTGCGACATCCAAATATCTTCATTCATTATAAATACATCTACTTTAACATTACCATTGCTGTCTTTATAAAGTAAAATCTCTTGAAATTCTTTTATTTCATCTTTTGACATTTTTCCACCCCCCCTGATTCATATGCTAATCTTATGATTTACCTAAAACCAACTCTATTACATTTATTTCTTACATACTATTTTATCACAGAATCCGAACAGGAACAAACGTTCTTTTCCACCTTGTAAAGCAAGGAACTAGGAGCACTTTGCAGAATGCAAAGTTTAACTTCTAGGTAGCTTGCCCCCCCCGCAACCGACCAACAAACTCCCGACGAAACCCTTCAGGCCCAATCACCTTCAAAATAGGTCCATAGGACATCAATGTTATAAGCAATTCAGTCTCTTCAAAATCATAATAATAGATCTTCACATTGCAAGTTCCCTTGTCATCATCATACTCAGCCCGGCGCTCATAGTTGGACAAGTGAACAAAACACCTGTCAAAGCCATTACGAATATTGGTCAGTTCAATCTCTACAGGCTCTACCACCTTATGACCTTGTATGTATTCCTCAAATCCTTCTGGAATCCTAGCCTCAGGTACCTGAGTAATCTTAACAATTCTAGCAAGGTTAAGACGGCTATAGTCAATCATCTGGCCTCTATCAACCCTTACAGCATTCAACCTGAACTTGTCATCCTTCAGAGTGTATTCAAGTCTATAAGGTGCAAAGTAGCCTTGACGCTTGCGACCATAGCGGTTCCTATATTCAACCTTCATCAGTGTGCCTTTTTGAATACAACACAGAATTTGCCTAAAGACCAAACGATAGTTTGCATCTTCATAGTCATCCCCCCCATCAGCAGCCTGACCTAAGTATCGATATGCATTAGCAGGGTACAAGGCTCAATCCCCCCCTCAAGGCTGTCCATAATCACCTGACGTTGACGGTCACCAAAGAAGAGACAACAACGCTTATCTTCCATCATGACTCTAAGCCACATCTTCTCAAGCAGCGTCAAATGTCTCTCTGGTTTATAGAAGACATTTGATTCATAACCACCGTCTTCTGACGCCCTAAGGAGTTGGTAATAATCAGAGGACGACTCTTCCACCAACTTAGGATAAAGGTGTAACAAGCTTTCATCGTAACCATCTTCCAGAATAACATCTTTGATAGAACCCTCACTAATAGGCCCATTAGCACTCATAGTCAGTAACCTATAGAGGATATGGTAGTATTTTCCGTAGATTTCATTAAATAACATGGTCAACCTCCTCATACATGGCCAGCACAGTCTTTAGGTCATCATAGAATCTCTTTTGCACTATTCTATTAGAGCACTCCAAAGAAATAATACGTCCAGTGAATGTTCGAATCCAAGGCATCATTTCTGAGATATCTGTGGCCCTAATGGTGTATTCGTAGACATCTTGATCCACCCTAGTAACTGTCCCATGACGCCCTTCTCTTCTTAGACGTTCAACGATATAGTCTTCTTTGCCTTCAAGTACACGAATCTCCATTCTCAGAGTCTCAATAGGTTGTCCTTTATTAATGGACACACCCCCCCAAGCCTTACTTAGGTGGTAATCAAGCATTGTATAGTGTTGTTCCATATCTGTTGCCACATCAAGGAGCTGGCAAGTAACAATCCTATCAAGTCGTACAGTATCATAGACACGCCCTTTGTACCTATAGATGGCAAGGTAACGTCTCCCACTGGCAATGTTGTTAAGGATGGTAAGAGGTAAGACTTTTATACGGATACTGCCTTTATCACTGCCACGGGTCTTCATATCTAATAAAACAATTCTATTTTCTCTAATGGCTTCAAACAAGGTCACCACCGTTTCTTCATCTAAGGCATGGGCTATGAATTGATGTCTAAAGGAGAATATCCCTCTTTTGTGGTCATCTAGGTATTGGTTTAAGATAAAGTGGCCAATCACCCCCCCAACTGGCAAAGTGTTTTGAAAGTAGAGACAGCCAAGAATCATGTCCTGTTCCGTTCTCACTGGCCCTCTAATAAGGGTGTCTTCTATTAACTTATAAACACTTGACCTGCCTTCTTTCTTCTGATCAAATAAGCCAAGGTCCACATATTCATTTAATTTGTTCCGAATGGTCATCACATCTGGTATTCTTGGCCCATCATAGACAGATAGGTACTCCGTCATGATAATGTCTGAGATGTCATTAATGGACAGCCAAAAACCATCCATAAGAATATCTATAAGGATGAAGTGCAACATAATGTCATTTTTTTTGTAAAGGATTTGGACTGCCAGGATGCAAAAAGAGGGTTGTCCTCCATATCAATGGCCCCCCCAGATGAGATGTATAAACGTTTCCCCCCCTTGGTGGATTGTTCTCCAAGTATATAGCCAGGCAGGTAATTCTCTATACGCCGCCGTTCATTGTCATAGGTCCTTGCACTCTTAGCGGTGAAATCCCCCCCACGTTGTTTGTAGCCATGTAATAAGAACTCTCTCAAATACTCACGAATCTTATCATAAGACTTAATCAGCTCATTGAATTTAGCCATATGTCCCTCCCCCCCAGGTAGCCTAATTAACTTACTCCTAGGCAAATGATAGCACTCCCCCCCCAAAATAGTGTCAACTGACCAGGCGGACTTGTCGGTATGAGTCTTCGCAACTTTTTTTTAATGATGAAATATGGCCATGGTGGTAACCTTGTAGATGTCAGAAACGAACATACATCAAAACATATAACGAAAGGAGCGATGAACATGTTTGTACTATATGACAAGAACGAGAACAAGAAACCAATCAAGGTATGGTTAGAGAGTCAAAGCGACATAGAGGACGCTTGTCTAGAACAGGCAAACAATTTGTCAAAGCTGCCTTTCATCTATAAATGGGTGGCACTGATGCCAGATACCCATTTAGGTATGGGAATGCCAATCGGAGGCGTCATTGCCACCGAAGGTGTTATCATTCCTAACGCAGTAGGCGTTGATATTGGTTGCGGTATGTCCTTTGTCCAAACGGACATCGATGTAGCAACCATCAAAGAAACCATGACCGGTAACGGCACACTGGTTCAAGCCATCATTGGCGATATTCTGAGGAATATCCCTGTAGGCTTCTCTCATCAGAAGGAGGCACAAGCCTCCAACCTGCTTGATGAAGCCATGAACAACTTGGACAAATACGATGTAGAAAGCCTTCAACCTGAGATTGAAGCGGGTTACAAACAGCTTGGAACCCTAGGTGGTGGTAACCACTTCATCGAGTTACAAGAAGATGAAGATGGTAAGTTATGCATTATGCTCCACTCTGGTTCCCGTCACTTTGGACACAAAGTGTGCAGCCATTTCCATGCTGTAGCAAGAGAGCTGAACCAACAATGGTTTACATCTGTTCCAGATGAATACCGACTAGCCTTTCTACCTGTTGGTTCAGCAGAAGGCAAGTCTTACATCAACTGGATGAACCTTGCACTGGATTTTGCTTATGAGAACCGTGACCATATGATGAACAAAGTCATGGAGATTCTTGACCTATGGACTGAGAAACATCTCAATCTTAAAGCCAATTACTCCATGAAGGTCAATTGCCACCATAACTATGCTGCCATTGAGAATCATTATGGCAAGAATGTATGGGTACACCGTAAGGGTGCTATTAGAGTACGTGAAGGTGACCTTGGGATCATCCCAGGTGCCATGGGTTCCTACTCCTATATTGTTATAGGTAAGGGTAATCCAGAGTCTTTCCACTCTGCTTCTCATGGTGCTGGGCGTAAGATGTCCCGTAAGAAGGCTATGGAATCATTCTCTGTTGAGAATGTTGTCCTTGACTTACGTGAGCAGGAAGTCACGCTTGGTAAGCGTTCCAAGAAAGACATTCCTGAGGAATCACGCTTTGCTTATAAGGACATCGATACCGTTATTGGTAACGAACTTGACCTTATCACACCAATTAAGAAACTTAAGACTGTTGGTGTTGTTAAGGGTTAACAAAGGGTCTTACTTCTGAATGAGGACTTACCCGTCCCGTGGTGCCTAAGTTATACGAAGGGTATACCGAAAGAAGATCACATATAACTTGAAGTGTCGGAGGTTCGAATCCTCCATCGCCTGATAAGCGATTAACTCAGTGGTAGAGTATTCAAAGAGGCAGTCTAAAGAGACCGTGGGTTCGAGTCCCACACGCAACCTGTTAAGTTGCTCAAACCAAAGATGTTAATTCAGTATCTCCGTCTTATGGCTACTATAGTATAAGACAGCAGTCTAAGAGCCTGTGTTTGTGAGGATACCGGTTCATCAACCCTATAGCCAGAGTGAGACCACCTACTTCCGCTATATGGTCTGATGACCTCAATCACTAACCCGCACTTAAGTTGTGAGCTACTGGATTACTATCTTTAAACAAACATGAATGGGAGATAAACTTATGTTTATATTTATAAAAGACAACGAACGTGCACTATTATTCAAACAAGGTAATTATATGAAGGTACTTATGCCAGGTAAACACTTCATCTCTACTTTAACAGGTTATAGCGCTGTTAATATGGATATGTTAATGCCTTTTAGAGTAAAAGACATGGACCTAGATTTATTTCTAGTTGATGAGACTTTAACAGGCGAGCTATCTGTAATAGATATCAAGGATGACGAGCTTGCTATCCACTATGTGGATGGTCGCTATGAAGGCATTCTTGAAACAGGCAAATATGCCTTTTGGAATGTTCTTAAGGAACATACCTTTAAGACTATTAACCTAGAAGACCCAGAGCTTGATGTGGCTCTTATTAACCTTATGCCTAAGATGAGAGACCAGCATAACGGTATTACAAGCTTATCTGTTGAGAATTATGAGAAGGCCCTGCTCTTCTATGACAATACTCTTGAGAAGACTTTAGAACCAGGTGTCTACTACTACTGGAACAGACTAAGGAAAGTCACTGCTCAGAAGGTAGACATGAGGCAGCAACAGATAGATATGACTGGTCAAGAGATTATGTCTAAGGACAAAGTTACACTTAGGCTTAACTTCACTTGTCAGTATCGTATTGTTGATGTTGCCAAGGTTGCTCTTGAGATTAAGGACTACAAGTCACAGTTATATATACTATTGCAGTTAAACCTGAGAGAGTATGTTGGTTCATTAAAGCTTGATGACTTGCTCAAAATGAAAGAGGACATAGCAGGCTATGTCCTTGGTAAGCTCAAAGAGTACGAGCAAGATTATGGGATTGAGTTTGTGCAAGTTGGTGTCAAAGACATTATCTTGCCAGGCGAGATCAAGGATATCTTGAATACTGTTCTTATTGCTGAGAAGAAGGCTGAAGCCAATGTTATCACTAGACGTGAAGAAGTTGCTTCCACCCGTTCTTTGCTCAATACCGCCAAGTTACTTGACGAGAACGCTACACTACTTCGTCTCAAGGAACTTGAGTATATGGAGCGTGTCTGCGAACGTGTTGGCCACATCTCTGTATCTGGTGGCGGGAATGTTCTTGAACAGTTGCGTGAGATGTTTGGGTAAAGATATAAGGAACCTACTATTATATATTACTTAGTAGGTTCCTTAATTATATCATTGCACAATCATTGATTACTTATTCTGTCACCTCACCAGAATTACTAATTTTTTTCACTATTAAATTAGGATATGCTTCATCCGAGTTCAATAAACTGGACAGTTTTTATATCTATCTTTTCGGATATAGTCTCTTCTCTCAATTTCATCTTTATACACATCGTCAGAACTAATAACTTCAGAGCCTAAATGGTAGAATACTGATTCAACTTCTGCGATACTAAACACTCTCAACTTTTATAGTTCCCAAATTAGTATCATCTTTAAACATCACTATATGTGTTTACAACTTCTTTAAATGTTTGTGAAGGGTTCTCAATCCCTCATAATGTGGACACCATACTAATTCGCTAGATATTCCATAAAATGATACTATCATCATAACGTTTGCTAATTACTTCTTCTATAGTTTACTATTATCTGGTTGTAATGATTAATATTAATATTGAGACCTTCTTTAGGGCAGCTTTTACCCCCCCCTCACCACCTGATACTTTTCAAAAGTATACTATTTATTTGAATAAGTATTCAATACTTCTCTTGCACTCTCAATATCATCTTCATATATATGAGCTGAAAAACAACCAGCTCAATATTTCCACATTCTATATTTAGACGATCTGATATATTTTGTTGTATATTTTTCAACGCTAATATATTACCAGGTTGACTTGAGAAAATATTTTGACTTCTATATACTACGTTCATTATTAACTTATTATCTCTAATTTTAAAATCTAATAACGAAAGACAAGTCAACCTATCTTCTCCCGGCACGTGTAAAGAGATTGTTGCTGATTTACTTTCAATTTTACATTCTAGCTTTTTAATTACCCATTCAATTTGGTCTATATTGTTATTATTGTATAAGTAACTACCATAATCAATTTTATAGTCACCAACTAAGCCACAAGTTGAATACTTTTTTTGCATTAACTCAATTCGATTAGCATCTGCTAAGTTTTTTAGAATAGCGTCCTCATGAACTGCATTTTTTTATGGAATAATATAAATTACAAATTTCCAGTATTTTTTTATCTTCATCATAGAACATATTACCATCACTTAAAAGTAGATTAATTGAGTTCAACCATGCTTCACCCAAACTTTCAACTTCTATGTATTTCATACAGGCTCACCTCTTAAAATTTTTGGTATCTCATTAAATTTATTAGCAATTTCGTGTTTCCTCATTATATCATCATAAAGCTCTCTCTTAGCTTCTGAAAAACGTAACTCACCATCAACAGCACTGGTCTGTTTTGTTTGCAGACAGGCAATACAGGCTAAATAAGTATCTCTAAACTTAAACCACTCGGTTGATGTTCTAATTCTTTTAACAACTTCAGGATCCAGTACAATATCCTGTCCTGCAATTTCTTCAAGATACAAATAGAAATAATTCCAATTAAAGATACTTCGTTTTTCAATTACAGGATGAAACTCTTGTATATAGTGAGTTTTAGCATTCATTTTTGAAAAGAGCAAACTGAGCCTTGTTTCAATAACTTTAAGCAATTTGTCTCTATAAAGTTTATTATCATCATCCACAAACGTTCTAGTTTCCAATTCCTTTAAAAAAAAGTATGTCTTGAAAAAAAATTTCCCCCCCCGCTCGACATGGTATTGCCACCTCTTAATAAAATCACCAATTACTTTTTGATCAAATAAGTATTTATTGTTGCCTGCCTTATCAATATAACTAATGTGCATCAATTGAGATAAGGATAAATTTAATAATCTTACTTGGCTGGTACTGAAGTTTGCATTGTTCATGATTATTTGATTCTCTAGGATGAGATCACCTATAATTAAATCTGCAAACGTATCTTTACCAACCTTTCCTCTTTTAAGCATAATACTCGTTTTATTTAACAAATCAATTACATCAGTATATGATTCTTCCATAAATGATTGTGTAAGAGAGATGACATCCATTTCGGAATAATTACTTGATTCATATTCTCTCTTTCGCATATTAATATACTTTTTATAGTCTTTTTCAACATCAATTATGGACTCTGAAAATACAAAAAGAATTATATCATCTACTATAAAATCGCTACAGTCTTTCAAAATCTCTAGCACCATCTGATTCCGTATTGGGTCTGCACAGTGAAGGATTACCTTATCAAACAACAATAGCGATAGAAAAAAATCTATTTTGAATGTTCTTACGTAGATTTCCATCCCTTATATTTGTTATTTTTTTGTACAACCTAATATTGTAATAATCGGATAACTGAAAAAAAACACATCTTCCTGGCAACTTATCCACTCTTACTTTTTTATGCTTTATTATCTGTTTTTTTCTTTGTTGGATAAACTCCATTAGTTTTTGTCCCATTCTCATCCATATATTTTTTTCTTTGCTCAAATAGTCTTTCTATTTCAACGATTATTTGAGTTTTTTTTCTCCTCCCTCGTTAATTCTAAACCAGTTAACATTTCCCGAGATTTATCACAGTTTGCTGTGTTATATAATATAAAATATTCTTTTTCAATTTTATCTGCAAATACAATTAAAGCGTAAATTTTCAAAAATAGTTTTCTATGTTTTGTTCCAATAAGTATTAGTAAATCGCCTGAATTACTAATTGTATTCCAAATGCAATAATCATAGGCAAAATAAGGTGGTAATTTTTCATATGTGCTTAGCTCGACTCTTAAAGTACGTAATTCATCTAATATATTGTGAAGAATTTCTTTCTTTTTAACTTGCGAGTAGATTGTAGATATGATTAACTCAACTAGTAAAGCAAACATAAAACCTAGAAACGCACCAATAAATGTAACTGCAATGTCTACCTGTGCAATACTATCTGTAAATAAATTATAAAAAATTCTAGAAATTTTAATGGTTGCAAATATCTTTCCTCCTCAATGAAATATCAATATAATATATAACGAATTATATCATATAATACATATATCAACAATTTTATATTCATACAGATGAATGAATTTCATATACTAAACATTATTAAAATACATTATGATGTTTGGAGATTAAATAAATATGTTATATTTATAACTCAATCTTTTTAATCATCTCCATTTTATCATTAAAGAAACTCCTTATATGTAAAACAAGTTCTTCTTGTGAGGTCATTTTTTTCTTCAACAGAGAGTTCAGAAAGATATTTCCCTGTTTTTTTTGTCAATTTGAATTGAATTTAAGGTTTGGCCTGGTGAAGTAAATTTTGATCGCACCGAAGTTAATGTTGTAGCAAGTTCATATAATGTTGTATAAATATTTTTGCTATCAATTACAAATGTTAATGCTATCCTCCAATATGCTTCACTTATACCTCCATACAAATCTAATTCATTTGTATAATAATCCAACAACTCCGAATCACAAAGTTCTTCAGCATTTTTTGTGATTCTATTTACGAATGCACCTGGTTGTTTATCATTTGGGAAGTTCGCTATATGTAATCCAGAATCAATTGAAAAAGTTGGCATTTGTGATAATCTTTGATAACCGAGAGCTTTAATTATTGCATTTTCTTTTGGGCTATCTCCTTTTTCTTCAAGCTGAATCGAGATTCCGATATCATTGGGATATACTAAATCTATATCAATATCTTTTAATACTCTTTGCATATATTCAAATTTTGTTTTGTTCCATGTACCGAATAGTATTTTATACATTGCCCCCCCACCTTTATGTTATCAAGCGAAAAGTTTTAACTCCTCAAACTCTTATAAAGCATTATAACTTTTCACTTCTATTTGCCAATATAGTATTTCTAGAAATATGCATAATTGGTAATATACATTATAAAGACTTGTCTGCTATTACTCAATATTTACTAGAAGCAAATATATCGCAAATGCATACCTCTACAAGTTTTTTATTAACATTTAAATTGTCCTTTATCAACCCGAAATCTACTATATCAATTACTCTTTAAATTAACAATAAGTATGAACTCGCACGACACTATCTGGGTATATTCTCATCTTCTAGATAGTACACTATTTGTGTGCAAGTTGCTCTTTTATAATAGATATCCATTCAATTTTATTACCATCGGATAATTCTCACATCAATACATAATTTTGAATAAATTACGTTAAATAATTTACTATCAATTATCTTTTCTTTGTAGCTAAAATTATATTCCAAAATACACCTGGATTATTAAATAAAATTTCTTTAATAGCCTCATAGTCATTCTTACACAACTCATCTATATGAGCTGCTTTATTTCTATAATTTTTTGTTATCAATTTCAAGTCCTTTACCAAGCCATTCATATCAATTAACCAGTTAGATTTTGGATACTCTGAAATAAAATCATAAAATGATTTGACAAGTGTACTAGTTTTTCTTCTAGATTTACTATTAATCACTGTTTCAAGAAAGTACATTATCGTACCTAATTCAGGTGGTTTTTGTTTACTCTTACTCAAAAATTTTGCTATTCGACCCAAATCCATGTCTTTTAAGTCATCTGTCAAATCTAATTTGCTTGTATACTCCTTCAATGGAATCATTAATTTCTCTATTAGTTCATACTCAAGTGCCTTACAATACCCAATTATTACAGGTGACCAATCTAAAAGATATTCATCCCCCCCTAATTTTGATGAGATGTAATCAGATGATGCAACAAACCTCAAAGAATTATTATGAAGTAAATTTGCTTTATTCTCTTTAATTGTAAGCTTCTGAATTTCTCTTCTAATCTCATCCTCAGAAACTAATGATTCTAACAGAGTTTCTAATGAAGCAATCCTAACTTCATTTTCTTCACTACCCACTTTTATTTCATATATTGAAAGTAATCGACCATAACATCCATTACATAATCTCTTGTTCCAATTATCATTGTATATTGTTATTAATTTGGCTTTTTTTTCCTGATTACATCTAAAACAAGAAAAGGCTATTGATTTATCAAATCTATATTGAGCTATTGGGCCTCTTTTAGGGTATACTTTTACAATATTCCCAGGTTCCTTACCTAACATGATATGCCTCCTATAATTGCATGAATACATTTGTAAATACCATATATCAGAACTTTATTTAGCAAGCTAATGTCGCTTTTAGTAATAGCTAATCTAGCCTCAAGATTCTCTACACTATATCATTTAGATCACTAAAACTATTCAAAATATAATCCGGAATAACGCCCTTAGCATTAATCTTATTCTCTTCTTCTCTTTTGATATCCTCATCTGACCAATGCGATACCTTTACTAAAACATCCCAGCAATCAGTGTCATACTTTGTACCATACTTTGCCCAAACCGATGTAATGTTTGCAGATTTCGCCATATAAATATCCTTTGACAAACTATCTCCAACATAACACGCTTCACACAGCTCAAACCCTTCTCTACCTACAATATCTACGAGAATACTTGCATCTGGTTTCGAAATATTCTCACTTAATTCAACATATCTATTTCTGCCTAAATATCTTGATTTATTATGATTCAATTCTAAATATTGCCTAGAAGTACTTTCGCATGAATATATTCTCGTAAATAATTTTTCGATTCCTAACTTTTTCAACCGAAAACATGCATTAATAGATGTAGCTTCAGTATATGCAATCAACGTAATCCCCCCCCTCTTATGAATGTCACATAAAGTATCATGAACAGATGGGTATAATTTTAGATTTTTTTTTCGAATTGAATTGAACTTGTGTAGCGGTTCATCTAGCAGTTCTCTGTATTTATCGATTGTCTGATTTCCGTATACTTTTTTTTACAGATGGTAACTCAAATACTGTATAAGTCTTTCTATAGACTTATATTTTTTATGAAGCGACTTAAATTCATCATATAATACATTAGGTGGAACATTTAACTGTACTGATAATGACTCCACCATACCTCGAAAGCTTTCAGAAAAAAAACTCACCCAATCATATAATGTATTATCCAAATCAACTATAATGCACTTCACTAATCATCACTCTTTTCTATAATAACATCCCTGCTTGTACCACTCATTCCAGTTTTAGTATAATTTACATATTTTGCTTTAATTTCTTTTTCTTCAAAAGTTAAAAAACACAGTGAATTACTATAACTCGCTGTGTGTTCTTTAATTACTCCTGAGCTCCCTAAACTTAAAATCTGATATCCACCCGAATAATTTTTATCACCGATTTTATCATGCGCACCTTTTCTTTGAACTTTTGCATTATAGTCTGTATGCGTATGACCATGCAGCACTAGATCTATACCATACTTAATAATCCAGGTTGATAAACTTTCCGAATCTAATAATACGCTTATATTCGTATCTTCGTTTAATTCATAATCAAAAACATTATTTAGATTATGATGAAGTATTGCTATCTTATAAGGTCTAATCTTATTACTTTCATTGCAACCATCTTCAATTATCGGTTGCCAATCCATATTTTTTTGAAATAGTACTTAATTGTAAATCACTGACATATCCGTAACCTTGAAATTCTTTTGCTACCTGTTGAAGTGTGACACTGTTAATTGAAATGATTTCTATCGGCATTGATCTATCTAGTATGTACCTTCTTCCCATAGAAAATGGAGGTTGAGGTTTGTGTTCAAATAAGTCTGTATAAAACTGACGATAATTTTTATATTCTCGTAACACGGTTTGTTTTATCTTTAGCTTACCTCCAGTTCTGCGAACATCTCCACCAATGGCAAACTTAAAATCATGGTTTCCTGGACAAATGATTAGGTTCTCAGGTTTGAGAGACATTAGACTCAACAATGTCTCTAGAAAATCTTTAGCAGCTTTGAATTCCTTATTCTCTGCTTTATAAGAAAAGTCACCAGTTACTATTACACCAGCAAGTTTAATATTATTTTCGTTACAATAATCATAAATTGTGCTTGCCAAAGTACGTGAAAAATCATTATTTGACTTACTAAACTCATGATAATCTTTGGAAAAATGTAAATCCGAAAGCCATAAAAATGTACTTTCTTTACATGTCAAAAAATCTTCTGAAAATTGTTGAAAAATTGTATTTCTTCGTTCGTTTAGTAATATTTCATGAATCTTATCAGTATCATTTTTTTTCTCTAATAAACCAAATAGTTCTCTCTTGGTTTTTTTTAACTCCTGCATTGATGAAATAATCTTATCATTAAAATCAACAAAATATTTTTCTCCCGCCTCAAAAAACAAAGGATTATGACAATACGAATAACCATTTAAAAATCTTCGTTCTGCAACTTCAGTATTCAGTTCAACCTCCTCAATATTGCTCATTTTCAGCCACATTAAAAACTTGTTATCTGAATAGTAGTCAGGGGGGGTAAATGGGACCTCTGGAGATTTGATTCGTGTATGGCTCACTTCGAAATCTATTATAGTTGCCTTATATATTTTTAATTGTCCTGAGTCAAATAAAAACACCTCACTAATGTTGTCAAGAAACGAATTTTCAAACTTTTCCCCCCCAGTTTTACTCCACCACCCCCCCCAATAAACATACCCATTGGCAGTAATAACAGCTTTATGTCGCTCTATAGTCTGCCCTGGCTCACAAGCAAGGTCTCTAAATCTAAGAATTAATTTTGTATACATAACTTTCTCCTTTTACTGATCCCGAAAACTTTTCCAACTGACAATCTATTTAGATCTAATAGCCCAACTCTTTTTCTGCAACCATGTCCTAATCAACAATCGTTCCATAAAGCACCTGATGAACTTCATTACCACACATCTTCTCAGCCTATCTCATCACTGTATCAAAAGCCTTACTCGCCTACTCTGATGTATACTTGTTCTTCTTAATCAGTCTATTAATGATCTTTCGCATTCTCGCTTGAGCGATTTTACGTACACTCCAATCAATAGTGATATTTCTTCGAGTAGCATCTGTCAACTCATCGGCAATCTTCTTAAGAGTTTCATCTTCCATATACTCTTTTACCACATCGTCTGCTTTCAATGCATCATAGAATGCAATTTCATCTTCTGACATCCCAGAAGCTAATTGGGCCTCTTTCATCTTTTTCAGTTCATGCGCCATTTTAATAAGTTCTCATGTAAGCTTAAGGAGCACGAGCGAGATTAAAGAAGTCTTAATCATTGTTCTTATAGCAGAGAAGACGGCTGAAGCCAATGTCATCACCAGACGTGAGAAGTTGCTTCTACCCGTTCTTTACTTAACACAGCCAAGTTAATTGACAAGAACACTATGTTACTTCGTTTCAAGGAACTTGAGTATATGGAGCGTGTCTGCAAACGAGTTGGTCACATCTCTGTATCTGGTGGTGGAAATGTTCTTGAGCAGTTGTGTGAGATGTTTGGGTGAAATACAGAGTTTCCAATCTAGATTTGGGAACTCTGTCAAACATAACTTAAGGAAGGCTAAGCATCACAACTATATATTTATAATCACAAATAATTTGTTTCATAAATAAATTCTACACTTCATAAACATATCCTCAATCCCTATTAACACTACTTACATGCTCAAACCTCTTAATAACATACTCTGGCAAACCAATAATAGGCATTCCTTTGAGCTCTCCTGGCTCAAGCTTATGAAGCCCTCCCGAATATAACCTTGTCTTATTTTCGATTACCTTTTCAGATGAGGTATTTATTGCATGTAGAATTTCTTCATACAATGAATTATTATCATGAAGCAGGTCCAATATCCATTCACGTGGATATAACAAGAAATAATTATTGAGAGCAACTGCTTTAGATTTATTGTACAAAAATCGTAAAGCAGGTAATCCTTCCTTTTCTCTCCCCCCCATGTATGAGAATAAGTAAGGAGGTATTTCACGTTGTTCTTGTTTATACCACAATGGGCGACTTTTAACCAAGGTTCCTTCAATTACAGCCTTTCTTCCATTTTTAGATTGTTTTCCACTTTGCAAAAATTCATAAAATTCAGGATACTTAGTCAGAATTTCACTTTCTGGTAAGTCACAATCTATTAGAACTAATTGCTGTAATACATTTGGATATCCATCTTCATCTGCTTCAATAATATCCTCAGAAAGTGTTCTAATCTTTGGTACAATTGGTTTCAGAGCTATTTCAGGAATATCTAAATCATGTGCAACTGCTCTTTCCATTACAAAGAATGAATTTGCACCCGTAGCAATGCCCCCCCTTTTGATTGTAAATACATCATCAAACTTAATGAAACCTTCTTCAGCTTGATATTCCTCTTTTTTGTGAACTGCATTATATATTGGTCTCATCCAATTACTGATATTATTAAGTAAATCCAACTTTGTCATATTCTTAGAATACTCTGGACTTGTAACCGATTCACCATATGTAAATAGAAAATCATCCGTGCTACAGGGCTTGTTTTCAAATACAATAATTGTTGAACTAACATCTGCATTATCAAAATGTGTATCAAGATTATAAATGTGAATTTGCTTTAATTCAACCTCGGATAGTAAGTATTCTTTTACTTGAACTCCATAATTAGTTTGAAGTACAGTGTTTGGAATAAACCACACTGAAATTCCTCCTTCACATAACCAATTTTTCAATAAAAAGAAGTGATATACAGATAAATCAGCTTTACCGTTTACTCTAATACCGGTTTTGTCATATACTAACTTTTGAATTTTCATTTTATATTCATCATTAATTGACTGTTCCTTTAAATAAGGCGGATTAGCCAACATCAAATTTCTACAACCACCCCCCCAACTAATTTCTGGAGACATCACATCACCATTTACTATAGACAACCCTCTTTTACCACACTTCAGATATGTCTCAATCGCCATTTTTTTTCTCATATTCAATACCAACAGATGACTTCAATTCTATCATGGGCTTCGACTTTTTATTCAATTCCTCTATTTCTTGCTCAAGCATAAGGAAGAGAATTCCAGTACCAACATGAGGTTCAGCAAAATGTATTTCATTCTGAGTGTGCTTTAAATACTTTAGACCCAACTTTGCAATATCCCTAGCATTGTCTGGCGTAGTGATATGATGAATGTCTTCTTTATCTTTATCTGATAATATTTCATCATTTGAGTAAGCACTACACGTCTCACTCAAATCAATGAATTTCGCACTAATGTATTTTGAATCTTCTAGTGATTTCAAATAATATGACTCAATTACATTGTCATCCTTAATTGAGCTCTTCAATTCATTAAGTAATTTTTTAACAAGCTCTAATTTAATATCATTATCATAATTAGTCTTAAAATCAGAATACTCTACATCTAAATATTTTGTAAATAACATGGGAGCATCAACCAACGTTTGACTTTTTTTTCTTTCTGCCAATTGTGTTTATAACTAACTTTCTACGTTCTTGGAATCTCAACATAAAATGCCATCTAAAATCATTAATTATATCAAATAGATTCTTAGCAAAACTATAGTCTTCGCCCTCATAAAGTGTTAAATGAAGACGGCTAGATGGATAGTTTGGTTTATACTGTAAGGAATCAATTTCTTTTGACTCACATCTTAAGTAAACAACATATTTTCCACTGGATTTCTCAAAATTAAATGTACCGGCTTCTACAATATTTATGGATGAAAAAGATCTTGTTTCCAACATTTTTCTATGTATTACCTCATTGCTAAAAGTGAACAAAGTTATATGTGGTAATGATTTACTCTTCGGATTACATATATACCGAATCAAAGCTAGGTAGCTTTCAATATCACTATCACCATTTAAGTATAGCGCATAATAATTCATCGAATCACCTCATATTAATATTCGTCAGTTTTCTCATGAAGCTCTGGATTTAACTCTGCTACTTTCCCCCCCATAAAATGCTTAAGAACTAAATTATGAAATTTAGCAGCTTTACCAAATGCTAATTTCTTGTTATCAATGGTATCCCACCAATTTTCATCTTCATCCCTCAATTCCAGAAACCAAGAATACTCTGATTTTATTTTCTTAACAATACTCTTAAGTTCATTATTTTTTTTCTGCAATTAAGTCCAATCTTTCAAATGGTGTCAATTTAATACAATTTATAGTATATTCTGGTGTAATTGACTCCTCATATAAGCAGGCAATCATTGAATAGCAAGTTATCAATCTAGCAAACTTTAATTTAAGGCGTTTCCAGTTCTTTTTATTTACACTATGACTATCTTTTCTTCCATACTCATAATTTACCGTAAGAGTGTTCCAATAACGTTTAATATCATTCATCATGAATAATGGATGGAAATTTTCACAATGAGATTTATAGTCTTTAAAATACTTCTTAATAATTATTGAATCAATCAATTCATCATATGCAGCTAAGTTATATAGTGGTTTGCTTTCTAATATCATAAGAAGTCTTGCTGTAAAACTATTATTAAAATCTTCCTCTCTTGATCCTATATCAAGAAGATTAGTATCAGATATAACTCCCAATATATGCCACCTTTAGTTGGTTCCAAATAATTCAAGTCGCTACTTATATAATGAAGTTTTGAAAAAAAGTTATATTTTTCAATATTTGTCGATAGAGGCCCTTCTCCACCCCCCCTTTGCATTATGATAAAAAATAAGTCCAAATCAGAATTCGAAGCCATTTCTAATCTCCCAATTGAACCACATGCATAAACACAAACCTTATTATAAAACTTATCATCTTCTGAAAATTCATTTTTCAATCTTTCCTTAAGAATATTAATTCTAGAATTTGATTCAGTCTTTAGTTCATTAATTACAGTTTTCTCTAGTTGACTCATTATTTACTCCCTCTTTAAATTTTACTTATAGCCTTTTCCCAATACGAAATATTATCCTGCTGAATTTCTTTAAGTTCATTCTCATAATGAATAAGTTTTTCCTTATCCAAAGTACCTGAAAGTGCATGAAAGATAAACTCATCTCTCATAACATTGAGCCTAATGTGTATTGAAATATTCCTCATCCAGTATTTCTCAAAATTAAAATACGAAGATAGACTTGTTATAAATGTTACAAGAGCACTAATGATTAGACCCATCACACTTGTACATCAATATTAATAACAGTCTTTAGACCTAAAACAACTGTTCCCGACATTGATAGCGTTAGGATTGAAACCTTAATACTTTTTACAACTTTTCTATAACGTCTGTCTTTGTCTCTAAAGTAATCGTGTTGCTTTGAGATGAGGGAATATATATATTTCTCATCATTGCTCATGCCACCTAAAAACTCATCTAATTCAACTTTTTTTTCATGAATCCCCCCCCTTATTACTTGCCAACATATTGATTTTACTATTTGCATAATATTATATCAAAAAAAAGATGAAAAAACTAGTAATGTACTTACTTATGGAAATTTCATTGTACAATATTTCATATTCTAACCTAACTAGAAAACTCATCAAAAGTATATGGCTTATCAGCTGATATATCTAACTAAATGGTTATAAAATATTGAAAAGCAGGTATACACATGGATAATACTCCACATCTATACCTGCCTTAATTATTTGCTAATCTATTTAATATATCTTACTGTGCCTCACGTTTCTCAAGCCCAGTAAACTTAAGCATCATTTCCATAGGACAAAATCCAGTTGTCCCAGATAGGAACAGCATAAGTCCAACAAAAGCTGTGAAATATAAGAAACCTTGTGATACGAATAATCCTAGTAATACACTTGCAAATACGAATGTACCTGCAATGACTCTTATTATAGAGCCTTTTCCGTTTATTAAATACATATTATATCCTCCGTTGCTATAATTATTAGATACACCAAAAACCTGTGGCACAGAGAATCAAGTATATTTCCGGATAAAAGTTTTCAGCAAAATATGCTTATCCTAAAGCACGGGAATCCTGCACATTTTGCTGAAAAAGTTCAAGGTAAATATCCTTTATTCTCTGGTCGTCTCTTCGAGCAGATATAGACTTTTCTTGAAACGTCTATTTGCTCTGCAGATACTCATCAATCCCAATGGCAGCATTGTGACCATCAGCGACGGCATTGACAATGTCTGGGCCTTTGATGATGTCGCCACCGGCGAAGAGCCAAGGGGGGGCTCCGACGGCTTGGCCGTGGTCGTTGACGGTGACTTTGCCCCCCCGGACTAGTTCGAGTTTGGACTCGATGTCTTCGGTGAAGTAGATGTGGTCTGACATTTGGCCGATGGATACGTAGATTTGGTTACCTGGGATGATTTGTACATCATCTTCATCAAATGATGGATTGAATCTTCCTTCATCGTCGAATACGGACAGGCATTTCTTAATCTTAAGTCCTGCGATTTGGCCGTCTTCTATGACAACTTCTACTGGTCCATTACCAAAGTAATATTTAAGGCCTTCTTCTTCACCTTCTTCGATTTCCTCGAGGTCGGCTGGAAGAATGTCGCGTGATTCTAGTGCTACCATGTGTACGTTACCTTGACTTGGACCAAAGACATCGCGTTGAAGTCTGATACAAGTACGGCCAACGTCAAAGGCAACATTACCTCCACCGATGACGATGATGTCTTCTTTAACATCTGGGCATTCTGCTTCTCCACGTTGGTAATCTTTGGTTTGCTTAAGTAACTTCATGGCAAATCTGATACCTTCATTATCCATACCTGGAATATTCAGAGGTCTGGAGTCTGGCATACCAGCGGATAAGAAGACCACGTCATGGCTGTCTTTTAGAGCATCCATTGTAATGTCTTCACCGATTCTGGTATTGACATGAATGTTAATACCGATCTTCTTAAGAACATCTGTATCTTTGTTCAGTCTGTCTTCTGGCAAACGGTATGCTGGGCCACCATATCTAGCAACACCACCGATTTGTGATGTTTGCTCATAGAGGTCAACATCATAACCAAGTGTTCTTAGATAGTAGGCACATGAGATACCTGCTGGACCAGCACCAACGATGGCTACTTTTCCCTCACCAGTTTTACTTACTGGACTTGTGATGACTTTCTCATAGACTTCGTCTGGTGAGTTGTCAACGATGTAACGCTTGAGCCAGCGAATGGCTACAGGTTCACCGCGGTGTCCTATTGAACAAACACCTTCACATTTGTGGGTACAGATAGAACCACATACACCTGGCAGTGGGTTTGTCTTGTACAGAAGCTCAAGACCTTCTTCAATATCATCACGCCATATGGCATCGATATATTCAGGAATGTTCATCTTCGCTGGACAAGTCTTAGTACAGATTTCACAGTTTACACAACGTGATGCTTCTATCTTCGCTTGTTCCTTAGAGTAACCACGTATGATTTCTATAAAGGAATCTTTTCTTGCTTCTGGTGTCTCAAGAACCATTTCTGCCCGCTCAAGGTCCAGAAGGTCTGACTCTTCTGTTTTCTCATAACCAAAGCCTGTGCCTTCATTATTGATACTCTCATCTGTTGGCATCAAGTAGAAGTCATCTGGGTTCTCTGAGTTATGTAAGTACTCTCTGGTCATATTCAGTGAACCAGTCGTACATATATCTACACATAGTGCACAGAAACAACAGCGACCATAATCAATGGTTGGTCGTTCTGGTTTAGATCCTGGTTCATCAGCAAGACCTGGTACAGGAATCATCTTAATGGCTTCTGTAGGGCATATCTCACTACAGGTACCACAACCGATACATTTCTCCTGTTCATTCACATGGAATCCACGTGAATTCTTAGGTCCTACTCTTGGTTTATCGAAAATATCTTCCATTGGCACAGTGACCGGCTTTTTGAAAGTATATTTCCAGGCTTTTAGTGGTGCAAAAAAGCTCACATCTGGTTTGAATTTCATCTTTCTTATCCTCCTTCGACTGTTAATTCCATTCTAAATGGAAGTTAACTTGTCTACTTAGGTGCTTTCACTATCTTCCTTATTTTCTGAAGTATAAGTCATAGGGTTCCCCCCCTTCTTAATAAGAGAAGTGACTTATGCTTTAGAACTTTATTCATGATAGTGAAATCACCGATCAATTTCCGGTGAACATATCCCCCCCATGGTATCAAACCATAGTGCACGTCATCAATTCTGTTACCTGGTAAATATTTCTCAACGCCTAGCAATCCTTGTGGGAATGAAGCGCCTCTAACTGCAATTCTGTATGGATGAATATCTACACCATCCGATACCATATAATAGCCATACTCGCCACGACTTGACTCAACTGTCGAGTATACTTGGCCTGCTGGCACTTGCCACTTAAGGGCTGAACCACGTGAGACTCTCACGTTGACAGGACCTTCTGGCATTTTGTCAAAGCATTGACGAATAATTCGCATACTTTGGAAGACTTCCAAGTACTTAAGGTACATTCTTGTCCATGCGTCTGAGTAGGTTGATGTAGGTACATCAAATTCCACTTGGTCATAACGTGCATATGGTGTTACTTTACGAACATCTACTTCTTGTCCAGAACATGAACGAAGTCCAACACCTGTAACACCCATTTCCCAAGCCGCTTCTGCTGGAAGCATAAGCTGGTCTTTGATCCTAGCTTGAATAGTAGGGTTATCGTATAGAAGAGCCTTATACTCTGGCATACGACTTTCAATGTCTGCCAGTGTCTCAAGGATTTCTTCTTCAATACCTTCTGGTAGGTCTTTACGAACACCACCAGCAACAATATACATATGATAGATTCTGTGTCCTGTTATCTTCTCGAAGATATCCAGAAGTTTATCTCTATCTGCCTGTGCCCAGTACATCACTGTGTAGAGACCTGTTGGTCCACCACAACCACCTATGGACATAAGGTGAATGGAGATTCTAGCAAGTTCAAGGATAATCATCCTGATCCAGTGTGCTCTCTCAGGAACTTCTACGTTGGCCATTGTTTCAACACCCATGCATAAGCCATTTCGTTAATGTCTGGCTCAACAACACAGATTCTAGGAATCAGACCAATGTTATTCATCCAAGTACGGTTCTCCATTGATTTTTCAAACCCACGGTGAAGCATTCCTGGTACCAATCTTGATTCTTTGACAATGTCACCTTCCACATACAAGTGAACAGATGTGTTACCATGCATACCTGGATGCTGTGGTCCGAGGAATAATTTAACTTGTTCCATTATCTGTCACCTCCTGCTTCTTTTGAAAAGTCTTTTTTATACTCTCGTTTGGCATACTTCTTATCTGAATACTCACGGGAGATAAAGTCTTTTCTAAGGGGGGGTGGAATATCATCCCACATCTCAAGGAAAAGTTGTTTCATTGAATCAGGATTGCCTTCAAATACAACACCAAAGAACTCATGAACATCACGTTCATAGTACTTAGCCCCCCCTGGATAAATATTGGTAACAGTTAAGAACTTAGGGTCATTACGGTCAATTCTTGTTCTCACTTGAATTCTCACACCGTTTTCCCAGTTCATAAGGATGTAGACCAATTGGAACTGGCCGTCTGCAATCCAGTCAACACAGGTTAACATGGACAGTTGGCGCCATCCTGTATTTCTAAGGTAAGTAAGGATACTGTGTACATCACCGTTTTCCATATCAAGTGATACTTGATTCTCTACTACGATATCAACGTTGGTCACATTGTAGCGTCCCTTAACCTCAGATAACATAGCTTCTAGTGCTTCATTACCTTTGATGCCATAAGGACTATTCGTGGAATTCGTCATGGATGAACACCTCCCCCCCTACTGCGTCTTTTTGATTTTGTTTATACCATTCAAAGTTGGCGTGGTAATCTTTCCAACCTGTAGCTGAACCTTCTTCTATCATAGTAATCAAATCTTGGAAGCCATTCATTACCGCTTCAGGCTTAGGCATACATCCAGCGATGAACAAATCAACTGGTAAGTATTGGTCAAGCTGATTAATTACCGCGTGGGCATCGTGATAGATACCACCATTGATTGGACATGATCCAAATGCAACCAAGTACTTAGGGTCTGACATCTGCTCATAAGAGTAGATAACACGTCTAAGTGTCTTAAGGCTTAAGTAGCCAGTTACTAGGATAACATCAGCTTGTCTAGGTGTTGCCATTGGCCCCCCCATACCCAGTCGTTCCATATCATACCTTGAAGTCATTGCTTGAGGTAACTCAATTGCACAACAACCTGTACAGTACATAAGCATCCAGATGGAATTGGCTCTGAAGTAATTACCAATATTGGTCCATTTAGCGTTTAGTTCCTCTTTTGTCATTGGGACAAAGTTGGTCTGCATAACAGACTTCATCTGATGGTTCACTTTCTCATTTGCTACAGCAGTGTCAACAGCTTCTTGCCATTCACCACTCTGTTGTTTTTTTCTTAGACATCTACTTCACCCCCCCCACTTTAAATATGACAGTCAATGCTGCTTGTACAAGGGCAAGGAGTATTGGCACCTTGAAATAAAACTTAAGGACTTGATCAATCTTGAATCGTCCTAAGACATTTGATATAAATGCCGTAATTGTGTAAACAATAAAGTATTTAAGGATCCAGTCAAATACTGTTACACCACCACCAAGGAATATGTTGACGAACAAACCAATTTCAATAAACATTGACAGTTCATGCATAATGAACAACATGCCCAGTTGTTTACCACCGTACTCAACCATAGGTCCAGAGGCAATCTCTTGTGGTGCGATGTAAGTATCAAAAGGTTTCTTACCAAGCATACCCATAAGGCATATGAAACCAACGACAAAACCTATTGGCATATTCACAGCATTCCAACCACTTGTTTGTTGAAGGGCTGCAAGACCTGAGAGTGAGCTTGTATTGGTTACATTAATCAGTGCCAGGATAATCACCATAAAAGGTACTTCATAGCCAACCATCTGACTAAGGGCCCTCATTACCCCCCCGATATTTGCAAGAGGGTTACCTGAACCACAAGAAGACATGGCCATACCAAGCATACCAACCGCAAAGAGATAAACGAAGATAAAGAAGTTATCAAAGCCAGGGAAGGCCACCACACCAGCAATAGGCATGAACATGGCTGTACCTATAATACCACCAAGGGCCATCATTACACCGAAGTCAAATACCAGCCGTGACTTGGACCTCTTTTTGATAAGAGTTTAAATGTATCTCGGAAGTTCTGATACCATACTGGACCGTAACGCTTCTGGAAACGTGCCACAGTTTTACGTGAGATACCACTAATGGTCGTCTGCAAGACCCAACCGAAAAAGGCAACGCAAGGGCAATCAAATAATTGCTTATACTCATAATGTTTCACCCCCCCACAATACTAAGATTAGCGTAAGAGTCAGGAGCAGTACGCCTCTACTTGGAACCACTGAGAAGACCCAGTATTTTACGAAATTACCTAATTCCTCAACACGTTTCACCAGGCCGATATAAAGGGCTGTCACCTTTGGATAGTTTTCATAGAGACGAACCACAGGTGCGTAGAAACGGTAAGAATAATGATAAAGATGTTCTGAGTGAATAAATTCTCCTGCCGTGTAGGTATCCATTAAGCCGACTTTCTTGGTTTTTGGACCTAGTAGGAAGATGATCAACGCGATGACAAAGCCAATCCCAAAGATTGTTGTAATCAGCGTTGGGTCAAGGTTACCGTTGGTCCCCCCCTTAATAATCAACCCATCCACAATCGTTTCACTTTCACTGATAATCCCAAGTGACACATTGATTTTTTGGATGTAGCCAACCATGATGTTTGGTACAACACCAAAAACTAAGGAAATAAGTGACAGGATAATCATTGGAATCACCATGAAGACTGGTGCTTCTTTAAGCTCTTTATGTTCTGGTTTAAGTTGACCAAGGAATACAGCTGCCAGTGGTCTAAACACATAGAGGAATGAACCAACACTACCAAAGAATGCTGTAGCCGCTATAATGAACAAACCTTTTTCAGCCAGTGACTGGAACAACATCCACTTGGAGATAAAGCCTGCCATAGGTGGTATACCTGCCATAGAGATAATGGCTATAAGGTAGACCAAGTAAGTAATTGGCATACGGTGAATCATACCACCAAGGTCTGACATCTTTGTTGTACCTGTTCTATAAGACACAGCACCTATTGCTAAGAAGGCTGCTGCAGAAGCAATGGCATGAGCAAAGATGTGCATAAGGGCTGCACTCATTGAGATGTTGTCTGCAAGCATAATACCTATAAGGATATAACCTGCGTTGCAACCGATGAGTAAGCCAGTAATTTCTTGGCATCGTTTTGAGCTATGGCATGGAGTGTACCAATAATAATGCTAATAGCTGAGATGACAAGAAGTATGTATAAGAGGATTGGCACACCAAAGATGGTAACCTGTCCCTCGAAAGCTTCATTTGCAGGCAGGATCGTGGACACCATGATTGCTGCAAAAGCGCCTAGTTTCACCAAACCTCCAGAGAGTATAGGTGAAAAAGTGTCTGGTGCATTACCATGGGCAAGTGGCAACCAGATATGGAATGGGAAAACCCCCCCAAGTTTCACCATTCCCGCTAGGAGAATGAGTATAAATGCTACAACAGCTAGTACTGGGTCTTCAGCCACTTTACCAAGAACCGTCTCAATTTTGAAACTATCGTATTTGGCATAGAGCATGAAGATTGCGTATAGCATTGTAAAAGAACCGAATGTACTCATTGCGTAGTACACAACGGATGCTTTTCTTGATTTACCAAATGGGACGATGAACATAGAAGCCCATACAACAATCTCCCAGAAGATAAAGAGGACGATAAAGTTATCTGCAAAGAAGACACCAATAGTGCCAGCTAGTGACAACAAATATAACAAGTTGTAGGTCTCAGGGTACATCATCTTCTTCATCCAGTAAGGATTGAAGAAGGAAACCATTGAGTATACAACAAGCATTGTAATAGCGAAGAACCAGCCAAGTGGTGTTACGGTGAACTCTAAGATTCCAAGTCCATCCCAAGCACCAATGCCGTCCCCCCCTTCTATTAAAAAGACTACCAAAGCACCAAGGGATGCAAGGATTGTAATAATAGCACCTAGAACTTTGTTCATCTTGGTTACGATATAAGTAAGGGCCGCACATATGATTAAGCCGATAATAATATTCAGTACTGTCATACTAGTTGCCTCCCTTCTCTGTCATTTGACCATAAGTGGCAGAACCTCTTAGGCCAGCGCCTGCTTCTTTGGCACCTTCAACCATCTGTGATGGTACAAGACCAAGAACCACAAGACATAGACTAATTAGTAGTGTTACCATACAGACATATTGTCTGATTGGGTATACGGCGTGAGTTACACGCTCAGTCGTAGCGTATTCCCCCCCTTCGTTGCCTGGATTCCAAAGTCCAACCAGCATGCGGATGACATAAGCACCTTCAATAAGTGTTGCTGTTAAGACAACAATTGGTACCCACCATAAGCCATTATCAAATAGACCCATAAGGACATTCATCTTCACTGCAAAACCAAAGAACATTGGAAGGCCAATCAAGGACATGGCTGCGATGGTAAATGCCAAACCATTGAGAGGGTTATTTCTAAACAAACCTTTGATCTGGTCTAGTTCGTCTGTTCCACCCTCACCTATATGAGAAGCAATCATGAACATAACGAATTTCACAAGAACATTGGCAACAACCACTAGGATACCTAGTGAAGCCAAGCCATAAACAAAAAGTAATACAGCCAGACCGGATTGTGCAACACTTGAATACAGAAGAATGGTTCTAAGTTTCTTAGAAGCAAAAGCTGCCACTTCACCAGCAAAGACTGTAACTACAGCGATTATGGCAAAGATGAGTTTTAAGTTTTCACTTAGTACAAAGACATCAACAAACAATCTACCAAAGACCATTAGCATTGTTCCAGCATAAACACTGGCAATCATTGTGGATACAAGTGGTGTACTCTTTTCAAGAACCCCCCCTTTGACCCAACCATTGACTGGCACAAGTTTCACCTCAACACCAAGACCAAGGAATATAAGAATCAGTGGTACAGCGGATAAGCCAAGGTAGTAATCACCCATACTTGCTTGTGCAATCATAGCGTCTGACATTGCTTGCATATTTAAGGTTCCGTACTGTGCATATAATATGACAATACCTAACAGATACATGGAAGAACCAACAGTAGCCATTACCAAGTAATTAAAGACTGCCAAATACTTCTTATCAGAAGCAACAATCAGATACGCAACGATTGAAGCAATCTCAAGGAAAACAAATAAGTTGAATAAGTCACCCGTCATAAGCATACCATTGAGAGCCGCTAAGCCCACTAGTAGAATGCCTTGAATCTTGCCTGTATGTTCGATGGCAAGAATAATAACTAGAGCAAACAAAATATTTAAGAACATGACACTGTATAGCGCGTAAGTATCAACAACTAAGCTAATACCAAATGGTGGTTTAAAACCGCCAATCACATAAGTGCCTTTTTCAATAAGGAATACTGTCACTACGTTGAATGCCACACCAAGAGGCATCAAGTATTTAGCCAGTGGCTTAGCCCCCCCGATGGAGATAAAGGCAAGTATGAGTGGGACTACAATTAATAGGATAGGTTCCATTACTTGTCCACCTCCATTTCTCTAAGATCGTAAGTACCATACTGGGCATGGACTTTTCTTGCGATAGCAAGACCAAGAGCCGTTGTACCAACACCAATAACAATGGCAGTAAGCACAAGCGCCTGTGGTAGTGGGTCCACAAAACCAAGGATACTTGAGTTGTTCATTTTTGTTAAAATCGGTGCTACAAGACCTTCACCGTAACCAACACTGACGATGAAGACATTAACGCCAATCTCAATAATGTTAATGGCTACAATCATCTTAAGGATATGTCTATTGGTTAAGAGACCATAGAACCCTACAAGAATAAGAATCATACTAAACATACCAATCATTATAAGGACCCTCCAATCTCGTCATTAACTTCTGTATTTTTTATATCTGTTTCATCCACTTCTTGCTCAGTATGAGCAAAAGTGTCAAGAACTCCGATAAGCTCAGACCCAACTTTCAGTCCAATGACAACATAGACAATCGGAAGGATACCAGCACTAAAGAGTTGACCTACAAGACCTGTGTCTAGGAAGTTCCATAAGAAGGAGCCACCAAGTAATAGTCCAGCTAGACCAACGAGTACATAGATTGTTCCCATGGTAGATTCAAGTACTTTGAAACCACCAACATTGGCCCTAAACTGTGTATCACCCATATATAGTAGTAAGAACGCCGCTGCAATCAAGCTACCACCTGGGAATCCACCACCTGGTGTTAAGTGACCATGACTCATCATATAAACACCTAGAAGTAAGACGAAGCCAAAGAGCATTCGTGATCCACTGCGTAACATGAAGTTTGGCTCACTGAAGAAAGACAATTTGGATAACTTTGAATCCACGGAACTCTTTTCACCAAATCCATTGCTTTCATTTTCTTTAGAGTCTTTCTTAGTTTTGAGAGCTTTTTTTTGTCATCACTAAGTCCAAGCAAGAATGCCACACCTAGAGAAGCCACAAATAAGACTGTTACCTCACCAAGAGTATCAAAGGAACGGTAGTTAACAACAATAGATGACACCATATTGGCTGAACCATCTTCGAGGTTCTTCGACTCACCAAAGATAACCCCCCCATCGTTGTCACCAGTTACATTTTTTTCTACATAGGCCACTGAATTTCTTGACCGTATCTCTGACATATCCAGCTTCAAATCATCACCATATAGGCTCTGCATTACCATGAAACATATGCCACCAAGGAGTAATAATGTTAGAATCTTTTTCATTCTTCTATTTCCTCCTTATCTTTGGTCGCCATTAATGTAAAGACAAACAATGCTGTCACAAGACCTGATCCTATAACCGCTTCTGTAATTGCCACATCCGGCGCCTTCATAAATACAAATGCCACTACCGCCAACATACTAAGTAAGGAGAGGTAGATCACACTATGCATGACTTTTTTACTTTCAAGAGCAAGAAGGCCAGTAATAACCATCAGCATGCCAATAAAAAAATTCTATAAAAATCATCATTTGACCTCACCCACTTCCTCAATATTTGTAGCTTCTACATCATCATCTAAGTCCGATGTCTCTTGGCTTACTTCACTGAAGTAGTTCAAAATACCGCCAGTACCATCATATAACTTCTCTTTTCTTACATAAGCCGCTTTGGCAAGGACTGAGCTGCCAATTGGGTTTGTCAAAGTTATAAAGGCTACGATGATGAGACAACGCACAATCCATGCTGGTTGATAAATACCCACACCAACAATCACACTAAAAGTTCCAAGGGTTGTCGCTTTTGTTCCAGCTTGAATTCTGTTGAACACGTCAGGCATACGTAGAAGCCCAAGACCTGCAAGAACATAAAAGAGACTTCCGATAATCATTAGCCCAAGGCCGATAGTTTCATTTATCATCTTCTGCCCTCCATATATCTTGAGATTACAACAGTTTCAAGGAATGCTAGCACGCCGTAAACAATGGCGATATCCATGTACAAGACATTCTTGTAAACTAGGGCTAACACAGCAATAGCACCGACCACAATCATGTTGATTGTATCAATGCTGACAATACGGTCCATTGTTGAAGGACCTTTGATTAATCTTGTTACTGAGAATATAAGTCCCAGCCCGATGAGAATAAATACAATACTAAGTCCGACACTCATTCAAAAATCCCTCCTAACGTCTTTTCAAAATCTTTGGAGATGACGTCCCTGTGGTCTGACTGAGAACCTTCTGTCATTGTTACCCAGTGAATTAAGACTTCGTCTTCCACAAGATCAACAGATAAGGTACCAGGTGTTAGTGTAATGGCATTGGCTAGAGAAAGTTTGGAGATGTCTTTCTTAAGGCCTGTCTTAACCACAACAAATCCTGGGTTAATTGGTAACTTTGGTGTCAGAACAATCTTTGCGATATGCAGGTTAGCTAGTATGAGCTTCCATACAAACAAAGGTATGAATAAGACAAGATATTTCACTACTTGAACAATTGAACCAATACTAAGGTCATAGTTGACAAGCTTTGAAACAAGTACTGCAAGGATCAATGCAACCACTGCACCCAAAATCAGTTCTGATACGGCTACCCCCCCTGCAAGTGCCACCCATAATGCATAAAACACAATAAACGTTGAAACCAGTTTCTTCATAGTGTGACTCCCTTCCTTCTAATTCTTCTCATATACTTTTTGAATAAACAGTTAATGACGCCTCATAGAACATTAGTAGAATCAATTAATTTGTTTATTACAATATTTAGATATAGACCATAAATTAATGGACCTCTCATCATTTGTTACTTTAGCCAATTTCTTCAATATATTTTCATATACCTTACAAGTTCCAAAACTTTGTGAAAAACTTAACTTTCTGTGCCATTTAAAAAGACGTCCGTTACTTCAGTACTACTATATCTGTTTTTTAATATATTCCGATATACCTATATTACAATGTATCGCCCTCGATTGTCAACGATATTTGTTACGAAAATATTCACAAACACAATCTTTTTTTTGCCAAACGGGCATTCCGCCGAATAATTGATATTCATTCTCAATTAACCTTAAGGAAACACAAAAAGGATGCCATTTCTGACATCCTCTCTCACATCTATTATTATACACCATATTCTTACCTATATACACACTAATTTACGACTTTTTTTGGAATATACACCCTTTGACTATCATATGCCTTTCATCATTAAAAGGCCATAAGAACCATTCATTGGCCTCTAGCTTCATTGCCTCTTCTAAATGATGTAAACCATAATCACCAAGGCCCATTCCATAAGCTTCTTGATAGTCTTTCATAACAGCATCATAAGGTAGTCCTTCATCATAGGCTTCAACATAGGGTCCATCAGGCTTGTCCTCTAGGACATCACTAAAAGCGATTAGTTTGCCATTTGGCTTTAGACAACTAATAACTTTATTATTGAATGTACTGATAATATCCGTCATTTCATCCAGCAAAACTCTTAGTTGTTCTTGATAGGTGGTTTCATCTATTTCATTGGCTGCTAAGCCTTCAAGCAATGCCTTGTTCTTCATTGGAAAATACAATTGTGTATAGAGTGGCAGGCAAACAATTGTGTCAAATTCTATATCATTTAAAAAGTCTACCCCCCCATTCTCAGTATCTCTATGCTTCTCACTATTTCTACCTTCTTTTGTCTTTTCAATCCACTCTAGATAATCCATACCTATAACATCAAGACTAAGCCTATATGGCCATACATGCCCTGCTTCATCAAGCCTTCTATAACACTTTCCGTATCAATATCTGTTAAATAAAGTTCATCGGACTTCTCACATAGACTACCTACATCAAGATCATCTAGTTACCTGCACCAAGGACCAAAACCTTATCTTCATCCCCCCCAAGTTGGTTGACAATCATCTCTGTTACGCGTGTTCTATAGTGTTTCCAAAGGTCATATCGATAATCCTCTCTTGAACGGTTTAATTGACTGTAAAATTTTTCTTGGCTCATTCTTGCTCCATCTATATCAAGCTTCATATGTCCGTGCTAAATTCTGTAATCAATTCTATTTTCAAACATCACAAGAACAGTTTAGCACAAATCCTCATTGAGTGTTGAGAAATTGCAAATAAGGTATAGGAGCCCTCTAGTAATTAGACTCAAATGCCTCTATGTCATCTAGGTAAGTCACATCCCCCCCTTTATAAGCAATTATTGCAAAGTGGTCATAATTACTATTGTATTCATTGTCATAAATTTTAATGCCTTTGCCACTCTCATCTTCAATATCATTAAAGAGATACATACTGCCTAAACCATCATCGTGTACCGTGTCTTCAAACACATTATTTCTTATGATTAAGTTGTCAGTCGGTGTATTAATATAGAAGACCGTCACATGATGACCAAGGCCTAGATTTTGATTCTCATCAAAAAACCTATCTTGTGTGGCAGCCCAACCTCCACCTGCACCTCTGCAGATATTGTTCTCAAAAATCACATCTCTAATAAGCCCCCCCTTACTTGGCTGATTATCCACTTCAAAAGAAGCCATGCCACAGTTGGTGATGGTATTATCTCTATATATAATGTTCTCATGATAGGCTTTTTTGCCATTATTCTGATTGGTCACTCCAGTATCAAATATCTCGTATATGGTACAGCCTTCAACCAGATTATTCTTAGCGTAACTCCAAAACTCTATCCCATTGCCATACCGTACTGGCTCACCAGCCATTTCGTGTAAGAATGCCCCCCCACCAATATAACTAATATCCAAATTCCGTACTGTGATACCTTCTGTTAATCCACCACCAATTCCATGGCCACTACTGTACTTTAGCGATAAGTCCTCGTATGTAACATGAGAAGTATTGTATTCTTCAATAACCGCTTCTTCAAGGGCTATCTCTATCTCCTCATAATGTGAAATGGGATGAGTTTCACTCAACAGATATAGGATTTGCTCGTCTCTATCATAATAGTAATCCCCCCCATGCTTAACCATTTGATCTAGGTCCATTTCTTCACACCAAAATCGGTAGCACCATCAAAGATGATATTGCCAACATCTTTTGTCTCTACTTCATATTGATAGACAAGACCTAGACTTTCATTAACCCTAGCGTCCTCATATACTTGCCATCTATCCATAGCCACACCATCAATAGAACCAAGCAACTGCGGCTTTTCACCGTCTCCATATGCACCATAATATACATTGGCTTCTACAGTGCCACTACTGGCAATAAGATTACCTCTAAAGATTTCACCACGATTAAAGTATACCTTATCACCTGGAACCAACTCCAATGCATTGACATCTGCGATGGTCTTAACCTCATTATCCTTTGATACGTAGAATGATGTGGGATCACGATATGATTCTTGGCTATAGCCACAAGCAGTCAAAACAATCAATGTCATCAGTAGGCATATACTTCCAATAATTTTTGGTCCAATATTATAGTATTTCGCAATCATATAATAATTCTCCTTATCCTTACTAATGAAATTATATCAAGACCAAGTTAACCTCTCACTAAATAAATATGAAGTAATTCTTAAAAAAAATGAAAATGGCTGCCCATGGGAATATGGACAGCCATTGCTTTATTATTATCAAATATTTTCTAATTTACTTAGCAGTAATATAACCTTCTGCTGCCAGAAGCTCTGCAATTAGAACTGCACCACCTGCTGCACCTCTAAGAGTGTTATGTGATAATGCAACGAACTTATAGTCATAGATGTGGTCTTCTCTTACACGACCAACTGTAACACCCATGCCATTCTCATATTCTCTATCAAGCTTAGTTTGAGGTCTATTGTCTTCTTCCATGTACTTAATGAATTGCTTAGGCGCATTTGGAAGGTAAAGTTCTTGTGCTCTTCCTGAGTAGCCATTGAGTTTCTCTATGATTTGCTCTTTGCTTGGCTTCTTATCAAACTTCACTGATACAGCTGCCATATGTCCATCTTGAGCTGGTACACGAATACACTGGGCTGAAATCACTGGCTCAGTTGCATTCACAATAGCGCCGTCTTGAATCTTACCAAAGACTTTAAGAGGCTCTTGCTCACTTTTTTTCTTCTTCGCCACCAATGTATGGGATGACATTATCAACAATCTCTGGCCATGTTTCAAAAGTTTTTCCTGCACCTGAGATAGCTTGGTAAGTACAAATAACCGCTTCTTTTGGTCCAAATTCTTCTAGTGCCTTGAATACTGGCACATAAGACTGAATAGAACAGTTAGGCTTAACGGCTATAAAGCCTCTTGTGATGCCAAGTCTTTTTCTTTGATCATGAATAACTTCCAGGTGGTCATTGTTAATCTCTGGAATTACCATAGGGACATCTGCTGTACCTCTATGTGCAGAGTTATTAGATACTAGTGGTACCTCTGCTTGTGCGTACTCAAGCTCCAATGCTTTGATAGCTGATTTCTCCATGTCTACAGCACAGAAAACAAAATCAACAGCTTCTTTAACGGTCTCTATATCTGATGCATCAACAACAGTCATATCAGCGATTTCAGATGGAATATCCATATCCATAGCCCAACGGTCCGCCATTAGGTCACCATACTTCTTACCTGCTGATCTTGGACTTGCCGCTAGAAGTTCAATCTTGAACCATGGATGGTTATGTAACAATGTAATAAACCTTTGTCCAACCATTCCTGTTGCACCGATAATACCTACTTTTAAACTCATGTTCATGTTATGCACCTCATTTATTCTTAATCTAATATTCCACAAGAGTGTTCTTCTCTGAAAAACATCTGTCTTTGTAGAGCGTATTGTAGCATAGAAAGACAGCGAATTCAAGGCTATTATAGCATATTTCTTATATTTTTGACATTTATTCTTCCAGGACAAACAAAGGGCTGATTTTGTATCTACAAGAGACACATAATCAGCCTAATTTGACTTTATTCTTTTACGGAGCCAATGACCAAACCTGCAACAAAATGCTTCTGTAAGAATGGATACACCACCAAGATTGGCACTGATGCAACAATTGTTATTGCTGCCCTTATGGATATTGGTGTAACCATATTCTGCGATTTGGCCTCGTTGACATTGAAGCCACCCGATGATGCAGAACTGGTCGCCTGCCTTAAGGATGACGATAGCAATTTCATCAACTCATATTGTAGGGTTGACAAATTCTTTACTGAAGATGTATACAAGAATGTATCAAACCAAGTATTCCATGCACCAACGGCAATAAACAAGGCAATGGTTGCTAGCACTGGCTTACATAATGGAATGATAATTTTATAAAATATTTTAAGTTCTGTTGCCCCCCCATCTATCCTAGCACTTTCTACCAAAGAATCCGGCAGGCCTAAGATGTAGGTTCTTATAACAATCATATTAAATGCATTAACAAGTCCTGGAATCACGTAGACTAAGAAATTATTCATAAGGCCTAGCCTCTTATTAAGAAAAACACCGGAATGAGACCTGCATTAAAGTACATGGTAAATACAAAAAATATGGTCAGCTGTTTTCTGAATACAAATTCTTTTCGACTTAATATATATGCTATCAAGGTTGTCAACGTTACACCAAAGAAGACTGCCAAAACAGTCCTGGCAACTGAAACCCCCCCAAAGGCTCTGAATATAGTGCCAGTAGAGAAAACAACTTTGTAGTTTTCAAGGGTAAATGCTCTTGGCCATAGATAAATACCACCGCGAACTGCATCCAGTCCACCATTAAATGAAATGGCTATGGTATTGACAAATGGGTACAGTGTTACTATGCAAATAAGCACCAACGCTAAATAATTTATGCCATTAAATAACACATCATTAAATTTTGTATTCTTACCAAACATTATATCAACCTCTCTTGCCCAAATCTTTTGGCAGTTCCATTTGCTGCTGTAATCAACAGAATACTTATAACACTCTTGAATATTCCAGCTGCTGTTGCAAAGGAATAATTACCAATGGATATACCAAAATTAATAGCAAACAAATCAATGGTTTCAGCCCAGTCCATGGTCATCCCTCTACCAAGAAGGTATTGAACTTCAAAACCAGTTTCTAGGATTCTACCAATACTCAGTATAAGCAGTATAATGATGGTTGGCCTTATGCCTGGCAATGTTATATGCCAAATTTTTCTGAATCGACCTGCCCCCCCATCAACATCAGCGGCTTCATACAGTGCCGGGTTAATAGCTGCCATAGCTGCAAGGTATATAATGGTATTCCAACCCACTTCTTTCCAAACAGTGGATACACCTACAATCCCCCCCCAAAAGTACTGACCTTTACTAAGCCATAATATAGGTTCTTTTACCAAGCCACTATTAAGTAGTAGTGTATTAAGAATACCTGTTGAAGACAATGTTGTTGAAACAATTCCCGCAGCAATAACCCAAGACAAGAAATGAGGTAAGTATGAGATGGTTTGAACAATACGCTTGAAACCAACCTTCCTAACTTCATTGAGCATCAATGCCAAAATAATCGCTGTTGTAAAGCCCAAAACAAGGTTAATAGAACTCATTGCCAATGTATTTCTTAACACTCTAAAGAAACGGTCATTGGTGAATAGACGTTCAAATTGCATTAAGCCAACCCATTTTTGCTCATCCCTACCTGGCTTATAGCTTTGAAAGGCCATACTCCAACCCCCCCATATAGGAATATAAGAAAATATTGTCACATATATGACAAATGGGATGGATAGCATTACCAATTCCTTCTGTTTTTTTTATTGTTCTCCATAAAGCGTTAAACTTCTTCGATTGCATATAATTACTCCTTCTGTTTCAAGAAAAAAGGAGGGTGACCCCCCCTCCTTTCACTATGTTACACCTGTTTACTCAAGACCATATGCCTGTCTAATCTCAGCCATACCTTCTGTTATACGTTGCTCATAAGCCGCCACGTCAACAGAATCATATCTTGCGACATATTCTTCCCAAGCTGTATCAAACTCATCTGCTGGAACGATGATGATTTGTGGTAAGTATTTGTCTTGTATTTCAGTGATTTCTTGATTAGCAATTGCCGCTGGTGTGTCTTCACCAAGACTGATTTGCCATGCAGGGTAATCAATACGAATAGGTCTGGCTGGACCTAGAAGTTCTGCATAGTTCTCTACACCATATGCATCAAGAATCTCTATGTCAATTTCCTTCAATGTTAACTTATACTCAGTTGCCTGATCTTCTGGTTTATAGGCATTACCATCGTCATATCTACCTTCTTTCTTAGGTAAATTCTCAGTAAATAGATTACCAAGATTCGCTAGACGCCAGTCAACCTCCTCTAACTTATCTCTTTGCTCTTGAGTTCTATAGAACATCCCATCGTCATCAACCATATAATCTTCGCCTTCTACACCCCCCCAGTTGAACAATGTCTGCCATTCATCATCTAATATGGCTTCCATCATCTGAACAAATGGCTCAGGATTTTCACAGTCAACTGAAACGGCAAACCCTCTATCAACGTTCAGTGTTGCTTCGTCTCTATAAGCCGCTCAATGCCTTCATAAGTAATACCAAAAGGTACCCATGTTCTTTCAACCTTGCCTTGTTCAATCAATGATTGTCTAGCGCTATCAAATTGCCACCCTTGATCAGCAAAACCAAGAACAGCCCCCCCTGTTGACAATCTTGCAACGTACTCATCATAGTTAAGAATGAATGTGTCTGCTTGAATAAGACCTTTGTTAAAGGCTTCATTTAACTTCTTGTAGTATCTATATGCTTCATCTTGGTTGGCATATAATTTGGCTTCATGTGTCTCTGGGTCCACATTAACACCACCGTCATTAGGATATCCTGATAATTGGGCTGGTGGGTTCTTCATTGCAAATGAACGCCAATCAAAGGCAAGTACCTCATAACCAATGGTTGGTGTACCATCAATCTCTGGGTATAATGCTTTGTAGTCTTCAATTAGTTTGAAATATTGATCCATACTACTAATTTCTGGATAGTCAAATTCTTTAAGTACAGCTTTTTGAATCCAGAAAGCAGGTCCCATTACACTCGTTTGTATAAAATCATTATAGTGAACACCGAAGTTTGGTAAAACATATACTTCACCAGTCAGTTCTTCAATTCTTGGCCATTGTCCATCATAATGGCTCATAATCGTTGGAGTTTTGTCTTCTCCAAGGTATGGTGTCAAATCTGCCAAAGCACCAGCTTCAACAAACTGATCTATGTTATTGGTTACAATCAGATCAGGAAAGTCGCCTGATGCAATCATAACACCTGTTTTTTTTGGTCCAAATCCCCCCCTACAAGGTATTCTATTTCAAATTTGATACCGAATTCCTCTTCAATACGTTTCATAACACGATTGTCTTCTGCCATATCTTGACTTGGAAAACCAATGAATACCTTATAGACAACTGGTTCTTCATTAGACTCAACAACTTCTGTCCCTGAACTGTCTTCTGCCTTTGTTTCACCATCTTTGGCAGGTTCAACGTCTTTACTACATCCCCCCCCATAATTGATAACATCATGGTTAAAACCAAAACTAATGATAATAACTTCTTCATAATAAATCCTCCTTTTGATTAATTAGCTTACCTATATAGTTTATTATCCGGACAAAAAAATAAATACACCGATTATCAGTGTATTTATTATGATTATTAGATATCACAACTGATAAGTGTAGTCTTTCCACCTAATTATTAACTACTATTATGAAAAATATATTGCTAATATTAATCATAGCATCCCCCCCTCTAAACAAAAGAATGAAGTTAGGATAAGTAGAGATTAATGATGGAAAGTGAGATTAATGAAATGTCAAATGAAACAATTACAATCCCTGAATTAACAGTAGGTGCCTATTCACACACCCCCCCTAATGAAGCTTTGACATATGTTAAAAACATGCGCCTTGGATGGAACTTAGGCAACACATTTGATGCTGTTGATAGTGAATTAATTACCAACGAACTAGACTATGAGAAATTATGGAGCGGTTCCATTACAAGCAAGAAGATGATTGATGACATCAAGTTAGCTGGTTTTAATACTATACGTATACCTGTTTCTTGGCATAACCATATCGATGAGGTAACATTGGAAATCAGTTCAGTCTGGTTAGGGCGTGTAGAAGAAGTCGTAAATTATGCCCTTGATAACAAGATGTATGTCATCATTAATATTCATCACGATAATTCTAAAGCATATATTTACCCCCCCACCAAAGAGTTCAAAAATCAATCCATACGATATGTGAAAGCTATATGGCAACAGATTGCTAATCATTTTATCCATTACGATGACCACCTTATCTTTGAAACACTTAACGAACCCCCCCGAATGATAGGTCACAAATATGAATGGTGGTTTGACACAAGAGATGTTCAGTGCCTAGAAGCCATTGATGTTGTCAATAAATTGAACCAAGTTGCAGTAAACACCATCAGGTCTACTGGCACAAATAACGCTGAGCGCTATTTGATGATACCAGGTTATGTCGCTTCACCCGAAGGTGCTTTAACAGAACTTTTTCAATTACCCCCCCTAGATACGACAGATAATAAACTTATCGTTTCAGCCCACGCCTATACACCATTTAATTACGCCTTACAGCCTATAGGCGAAAATGGTAGCACCGACCGCTTTAATCCATATAACCACAAGGATATTCAACCAATTTCTGACTTTATAGAAGCCCTCTATAGGAAATATATTATTAATGGCATCCCTGTGGTAATGGGTGAATTCGGTGCTAGAGACAAAAATAATCTTCAAGAACGAGTCAATTATGCCACTTACTATACAGCCAAAGCAAAAGCACATGGCATCACATGTATATGGTGGGATAATGCTGCAATTACAGGTGATAGTGATCTTTTTGGTATTTATGACAGAACTAAAGGACAATGGGCTCATATGAAGATTGTTGACGGCTTAACCGCTTACTTGGATTGATTGTTTCCTGTATTCTTTTGGACTAATGCCTACATACTTTTTGAATTTACCATAGAAGTAGTTAACATTCTTATAGCCGACAGTCTCAGCAACTTTGTATACTTTCATTTGATCCTCAAGTATTAATATTTTTGCTTTCTCTATCCTATATGTATCAATATAGGTATTAAAATACTCACCTGTATACTTCTTAAATACTTTACCCAAATAGGACGGACTGTAGTTAAACAATTCGGCCAATGTTTCCAATCTTAATTCCTGAGTATAGTTTGCTTCAACATAATTTATAAGCCTATTCATCATATTCTTTGGTGATATTTTGATAATCTCTTTTGATATATCAATCATATAACTTTGCATGTAAGACATCATTTCGCCAAGTGAGTTTAATTGATAAAATTCTGACAGGAAGTCTTGTTCACTTACTGTCTCTTCAAAGACGTGCTCGTATTTTTGAATTAGAAGCATTCTGATTTTGATAATACAGCTATAACATAGTGTTCTAATCATATCTGAATTCATATGTGAAATGACAAAATCATACTCAAGTTTGGCCATATATTTCTGTATTTCTTTCATATTACCAACCTCTATATAAGTAATTAACTCTTCAATTTCCATACTGATATCCTCTTCAACAAATGATTCTTCATCCTTATCAATAACATGTATTATGCCTTGGTTATAGAGTACAAACTCACGTTCCGAAATAGAATCCAGGTGTTTATAAGCACTCTTAATCTGATCAAAACTATTCACGCCCTCACTAAGGATGACCAATGGTTTAACAGAGAATTGTTTCTGGTATCTTACTTGGAAGTCTCTAAGGATGACTTCCATTATTTTGTCAGATTTATTCTTGGCTATAAGAAGCTTCTTCTCATCAATACTGAGAGCATATACATTGGAAAAGTTCTTCACATATTCATAAAAAAAGTCATCATCTCTCACTTTATTTGGACCTTTCATGAGGACTAGTTGATAATTTGTAACACGCTCCCAATCTTCAAAGAAGTCAGGTAAAGATAAGCCGCTATGATAACCCACTTCCAAGAGTTGCTTTACACTTTTTTTTCTTCTTCTAATATCTCCTGCTTTTGAACCATAAACCTATGATGATATATTTGATCAAGGCTTATTTTCAATTTTTTTCAGATGTTTAATAAGCTCCTCCTCATCTAGCGGTTTAAGTAAATATCCAGATACATTAAGGGCTACTGCTTCTTTAGCATAGGAAAATTCACCAAAGCCTGTTAATATGATTACTTTGGATTTAATCCCTTTTTCACGAATCTTTGCAAGTAGCTCCAACCCTGTCAAACCTGGCATACGTATATCCAAAAATATCAGATCTGGTTCAAGAGAGACAATCATTCGCTCTCCCTCACAGCCATCTTTGGCTTCACCAATTACATGGAATCCATATTGCTTAAAATCAACCATGTATTGAATGCCTTTCCTTATTTTCTTCTCATCATCAATAATTAACACACTATACAATTGCTTCACTCCTTTTCATTGGTAACTTTAGCGTGACAGTTGTACCTTGACCGTAACAACTATGTAATGTCATATCATAGTCATCTCCATAGTAGATTCTTATTCTTTGATTTACGTTGGCCAACCCAATGCTAGAGCCAATATTGGCTTTATTTTCTCTTAGCAGTTCAGAGATTGAATCTAGTTTTGCAGGCTTAATGCCAACCCCCCCATTATCTGAGACACTTATATTGATACATTCATTTTGTTCAAAGATTTTGATTGAGATATGACCATGACCAATTTTCTTCTCTAATCCATGGATAAAGGCATTTTCAACGATTGGTTGTAAAAGTAAAGGCAAGACATAATAGGAGGCTATATTGCACTCAACACAGATCTCAAAACTAACATCTTCCTCAAAACGGTATTGTTGAATCTGAAGATAATCCTCTATCAAATCTAACTCTTTTTGCAAGTGGATTTCTTCATTCGAATAAGACAAATACCGTCTCATGAGTCTGGCCAATTTCATCACAATATCCGCCGTCTCTCTTTGCCCATTCATCAAAGCGTTCATGCGAATACCTTCAAGTGAATTGTACAAAAAATGGGGGGGGTTGATTTGAGAAGATAACATCTTAAACTCTACTTCTCTTTGCTTATTTCTTAATTGTTCTTTCTGGATTTTCACTTCATAAACTTCATAGATGAGCCGTTGAATACTTTCAATCATGCTGTTTAAGTCCACTGATAGTTGGCCTAACTCATCTTTACCTTCTATGCTTGTTTTGAAACCGAAATCACCTGTGGCGACCTTGTGCATATCTTGGCTAAACTGATTAATTCGACTGGTTAAAGCTTTTGACATTAGATAGATCAGTATTAGCGAAATAATAATTGAACCAGCGATAATCTTTCGACTATTTTCTTCTGATTCATCGGCTTTTTGAACCAAGTCATTAAGTGATAAGAAGGTATATAATTTAAAGGTTGTGTCCTCATACTTAGTCACTACCTCACTAATTCTAACCCTATATTGACGATTGCCACTGTCAAAATCATGAAAACCCGTCTCATACTCTTCAAATACTTGTCCAATTGGAATATCTTTAGTGATTTTCCCTTCAAGATATTGTTCAGTTGATAAAACAATTCTGTTGCCCATGGTCAAAATTATATCGTAGGTCTCATTATTGAAAATTCCAGCCATATATCGATTGCTTACATTCACTGATAATACACCAACGAATTCTCCATTCTTATTATAGATTCCTTTAAGCAAACACAAGTAATATGTACTGTCATATTTATCATACTTGTATTCATATAAATCCTTATCACCAGCATCTAGAACATTTTTATACCATTTTTCTTTCTTATCCTTGTTCTTAATACTTACTATTTGACCCTCATCAGGCAATGTATCGTTTTCTATGTACAACCTTATACTCTCAATTTCCAGATATAAGCGCAACAAGTTATCTATTCTATCAAACTTTGCTATGTCTTTAACTGCATCAGATTTGGACACATAAGCCGTGTTAATAATCCTATCCAAGTGAACATCAGTGAACATTTCATCTTGTATCGCTGCTGCAACATTAAATATTTCATTAAGTCTGTCAGACACACGGTTGTTATTCTGAATAACTTCTGCCATAGCACTGTCTAGAATAATTTGTCTTGTTGATCCTGATAAATAGATTGTGACAAACAATATTGGAATAAGACCACCAATCACATACATAAGCATGAGTTTATTGATGAATTTCAACTGCTTTACAAAATTAACACTAGACTTAAACCAACCAATTAACATCACTCATAGTCCCCCCCCATAGTCCTAAACATCATAATCATAATTAAACACCCTCCAATAGGTCATTTTCATTAGGCAATGCTAAGGAAATCTTATCAAAAAACTACAAGAATTAGGGATTAAACAACAAAAATACGCATACTACAACAAGTATGCGCATTTCAAATCAACAACATTCAATATTCTATTGGATAACCATAAATATTACTTATCTTTTATCTTATCTATGAATGAGGCCAATGCATCAGCAGCCTTCCTATGCGTTACAGCTGATGGATGATAATCAACACCATAGCCATCAGATTCGCTCTGAACATCAAACGATAGGTTGTAATGTTATCATCACCAGATACACTTTGATAATCCATAACAGCTGCTTCCATGTATTGGAATAGCACATCCCCCCCCATAATACCCAGTGCACATATAATTTTGGCTTTTGGATTCCTCTGTCTTACCTCTTTTATAAATGCACTATATTGATGCTGATATGCCATAGATCGTTCAATATTATCTTGACAGTAACTATAATCATTGGTCCCAAGATTAATAACTATATAGTCAGGTTCAAATTGTTCAAAATCCCATTCTATAAGATTTGGCTTCATGTTACCGTACATTGTCCCTGGTGATTTTCCTAATAAATCATACAGTGGAGGTATCAAACAAGTATGGTTGATTACGCCACTGTCCGTATACCCTGATAGTATACCGTGTCCACTGTAGCAACCACAGAATAATCAAAGTCTAATTTCTCTGCTGCCAGATACGCATAAGATTTCATGAAGTTTTCATTGCTTGACTTATAAACATCATCAAGTGTGCCATCAATACCATAGCCACATGTTATTGAATCGCCAATAAATTCAATTTTGAAGGTCTTATCCTCAGTTGCTTGTATATGACCATCTGTTACAATCTCTGATATGCCTGCAGTAGAATCCGATGATTCAGAAAGCTTAATGATGCTAATCTTCTTATCCTTATAATTGTTCGTACTTATGCTACAACTATCCCCCCCTAAGTCGATATCTATGGTCATCTGCTGACTATCCATTAAAATGTCATGGACCAAATGGCCATTAACCAATATGCCCATTCTTGGCTCATGACCTGCAAGTGACTTATCTGTCACCGAGCTGTCAGCAAGCAGTGTCACTTGACACGACTCACCAGTATGAAGAAATTCAATGCCGCTACCAGACAGGGAGATCCATACGATGTCATTCAAGCACTTGGTTCTACCAAGATACTTAACATTATTTACAAACTTCTTTTCACTTTTTATTTTCATAAATCAATACACCCATTTTTTAAGGCCCACATTAATACGATGACGTTCCTCTTCAAGGAATGTTGCGTGGTTCAATACATAAGATGAACCCTTACTGTCTAAGTAACCATCTTTTATAGCTGTTATTTTGTAACTAACCACATGATGATCATCAAAATTAATGTCACCATCTTGATATTTGTTACCTTCAAACTGGTCAATCACCATCGTGTATTTTGATGCATCATCACATGCTCGTTCAATACGATAACGACAGCCTTCAACTTGTTTCCATTGTAGTTCCAAGTCCTTTGATACAATAAAGTCTTCTACTTCGTCTGTTAATGTCATTCTTCTTATATCATCTAAGGTATAGGACATGCCACTTCTAGTATCAAGTTCAAATTGCTTATCTTGATATTTAATGACACATGGTCCACCTACACATGATTTGATGTTAATGTTACTAACGACACTTTCATTCCACGATAAACTGATTTCAAAATTCCCTCTTGCCACAAGACCCTCAAAGCGACCTTCACTCCAAATGTCAGGCAAGGCAGGCAGAAGTTCTATATAGCTTCATGACTTTGCACCAGCATTTCTGCAATCGCTGCAGTTGCGCCAAAATTACCATCTATCTGATATGGCTCCAAAAAAAATCCCACAAATTGTCAGCTATACACTCAATCATCAGCCTATTATAAGAAGTATAAGCCCTATTACCTTCACTCAACCTAGCCCATGCTGCTGCTCTATGAGCAAGAGCCCATCCTTTTGTGTTATCACTTCTTAGAATCAAGGTTCGCTTAGCAGCTTCTTGCCATGCAGGTGTTGTATGATTAATCAGCGTACCAGGGAATAAACCACACAACTGTGATATATGCCGATGCTCATATTCACCAACCTCACCGTAGAAATTTTCTTCTGAGTATTCTTTGATTTGCCCTGACCAACCAATTTCAACTGGTCGGTAGTTTTCAATTTGCGCTTTTTGTGTTTCATAGGCAAGGTCTAAAACACCTAAAGACTCTGCAGCCCTAATATAATCACGTCCATTTTCTTCAATCATTTGTTGGTCAAATGAACTACCAATGGTCAAATAGTATAAACCATCTGTTACATAATGACGGTTCAACATTTGCTCAGGCGAAGCTGAGAAGGTGGTTAGATAGTGGTCATCATATTTATTGACTACTTTCGTTAAAAACTGACTCATCCCCCCCTTTAAGGTTGGGTGCACCACCTCTCTAAGAATTGTCTCATCTCTTGTATAATCATAATAATCCCAATACAACTTGGATGTTAAGCCACCAGTTCCAGGTCCAGAATGTAAGCCTGGCTCAGAAATCGTATATGGATAACTTGCTGTACCTATTGTCCATCCACAGCCACCCTCTGTATCATCATAGTTGTCACTGTAATTGTTTCGAATATACTTAGATGCATATTGCTGGGCACATGGCCTAAAGGCATTGTTCATATCCACATAGGCTTCAAATGTTTCTGCAAGGTTAGCTACAAAGGCTGGCCAATAGTTCATCTGAATATTAATGTTATGCCAATAACCGCTGCCCCCCCATGGTGATTGATCATGTATATTCCATACACCTTGTAGATTTGGTGGTAGTGCACCTTTACGTGATGATGCTATCAGTAAATAGCGTCCATATTGAAACATTAGACTGTCAAGATAAGGTATAGGTTCACCCTTTTTTCGTCTATCCAATAACATTTTTGTTGATTGATCCTTTGGCTCCTTTGCCAGTATCAATGAAGTTCTACCAAATAGTGATTGATAATCTCTTATATGACGTTTCTTCAAGGATTCATAACCCATATGAACTGCTTTTTCAAGAACCGCCTCAACCCTTGGTGATAAATCCACTTTTTTCAGTTTCTTCTTTGGGTTCTCTTCCATAAAAACATGTGGTGATAATTCATAATTAGTCGCAAGACTTATAAGCACCGTCACTTCATCAGCATCATGAATGAAAATCGAATCTCCAATAGACTCCAATGTTCCATTTTTGTGCAAAACTTTAATAAGACCATCATAAAGTACTTCATAGTAATGCATTTGCCCATACATGTGTATCTGGTTCGACTTGCAATCAATTGTACCTGACTTTCCACCACCATCGTCTGGAATCATAGCAAACGCTTTAATAAAAGGTATCTCAACATTAATACGACAATTTATTTTTCCTACCTCTTCGCATGACATATGAAGGACCATACATTTATCTGGATAGCTTGCAAAATACTCTCTATGATATTTGCTACCATTACAACTATAGCTTGTCTTAGCTATAGCAGTATCTAAATCAAGAATTCTTTCGTAGTCTTCATAATTATGATGGGGGGGTGTATCAATATAGATTTCAGCAAAATTGTTAAGACCACCTAATTCGCCAGGATTTTGTAGTGAATTCTCGGTGATTTGTATTCTATCTTTTGCAACTGTGCCAAAAACATTTCCACCAAAAAAAACCATTACCAATTGGCAATGACTCTTTAGCCCATCCCGTAATTGAGTTTTCTGCTGGTTCAAAATACCTAAGTCTATTCATTGTTGTTGCTCCTCTTTTTTTTGAATTCTGAAGGTGTCATATCTGTATGATGTTTAAAGCTTCATACAAACGCCTTATACTGCTATAGCCTACTAAATAGCTTACTTCATCCAAGGCAATATCCTTTTCACTAATGAGTAGTTCACATGCTTTGCGAATTCTTATACAATTAAGTACATATGAGAAATTATGACCAATGTGTTGATTGATTAATTTGGATATGTAAGTTGTGTGCAGCATGATATCTTCTGAAATACTTTGAAGAGATATATCCATCATATAATTATTCTTTATGTACTTAATAACTTTATTTAATGATTCTGGATACTTAGGGTCGACAAAGGCAATTTCAATATTTGGCAAGTCAAAAACATCACCAAAGCCAGATGTGTCATATAGCTTTGGAATTGACTCATTAACCTGATGTATTAGTTCAATCAGCCTTCTTTGATCCAAAGGTTTTAGTAAATAATCGATAACATTGTTACGAATTGCCTGTTGGGCAAATTCAAAATTATCATGCCCTGAAAGTATGATGAATTTAGACTTCACATTACTTTTCTTAAGGGCCTCAATCATATCTAGACCACTCATGTTTCGCATACATATATCGGTAATAATTAGATGGGGGGGATTAAAGGATTTTGCCAGCTCAATACCAGACTTTCCACTATAAGCAACTTTAACCTCTACTCTAAAGCGGCTGTAAACCTTAATTATTCTTTCAATACTTGCTGCAATAAGTTTTTCATCTTCAACAATTTGAATTCTCATATGCACACCTCATGAATTCATTATAAACTATTTTCACAGCAAACAAAGCAAATTAAAACAAATAGTCAACCATTTCCAATTCAAAACAACATTTTCCAAAATATCTAATTATATGACTCTTTCATACTATTTTGCATTAACACTACATCTATATATCAACAAATAGTTTTATAGGCAAAAAAAGAAAACCCATATTAGGTTTTCATATATTTGTATGGGTATTTCACTATAAATGTCGTACCTTCTCCAATTTCACTATGAACCTCAATGCTACCACCATAATAATTGACCATCTTCTTCACAATGGTTAAACCAACACCAAGACCACCGGTTTCTCTATCTCTCGATTTATCCGCTCTATAGAACCTTTCAAAAATGTGTTTCTGATTATCCTTACTGATACCAATGCCGTTATCTATCACTACCAAGTTAACATTATCAATATCTTTATGAAGGATTACTTTTACAAATCCACCTTCATCCGTATACCTTAGTCCATTGGTCAATAAATTAGTCAAAACTTGTTTGTAGTGTCCTGGATCAATGTCAAGTATCAAGTCCTTCTCTACATCAACTATAAGTTCAATGTGCTTCTTATCAAAAGCTGGTTTTGACAAGTCGCATATGGACCTTGTCTCACTACTGATGTCTGTCGGACTCACATTGGATTTAATAGTCATTTCTTCTATACTGGCAATGTCTTTTAACCGATCAACCAACTCTGACATCCTCAGAACTTCATCGTGACATTTCCCAAGATTCTCATCATTCACTTCATAAACACCGTCCATGAAAGCTTCAAAGAAATTTCTTAGGGATGTGAGCGGCGTCCTGATTTCATGTGCCATATCTGAAGTCACTTGCATACGAAGGGTGTCTTCCTCTTCTAATTTGCTAGCAAGGGTATTGATTGAATCAGATAGTTGAACTAGCTCTTTGGTATTAGATTTGACAGCAGCCCTTGCCTTAAGGTCGCCATCACTGATTTTCCTTGCAGTCCTTGATACTTTAAGTATTGGTCTAGTAATACTTCTAGCTATGAAGAAACTAATTCCAAGGGTAATCAGTACTATAGCTATTAGACTATACTGAAAAACCTCGCTCACTTCTTCAAAGAACAACCTATCCGTAGGCTTCATTACGGACGTATCATAGAACTTAGCCCTTGCATAGCCAACCTCTTCGCCGTAAAGTACAATTGGTATATTTTTCTCAATAAACCTTGGCTCAATGCCTCTAATCTTTGGACCATCATAAGGCTCGGAGAAGAAATCATCGTCATCCTCTGCTTTCTGATTGCCCTCTTTGTGACTGTTCCCAAAAATAAGATTGTCTTCCATGTCAAATATATCAAAACGGACACCATCTGGTCTAATATAACCACCAGTTACATCGTCTTCATCAATCTCATATATTGAATGTTCTCTTGATTCAATTCTCTTTGTAAGCTCTTCAATTTCATTTTCAAACCGTTCTTCTATGACTTCCTCAAAATAGTTTTGCATACCACCAAGGGCTAACCTACTGCCAAAAAAGACAATCAAGCCTAGGGCAATTAATAAGCCAAGAAAACTGAGGGCTATCTTAAAATATAGGGGGGGGATGACTTTAACCTTATTAAACATTGCTTTAACTCTCTTTCTTCAAAATCAGAATTTGAAATCTTGACTCAAAATAAACTTTCTGTATAGACTCTAGTTATTTGCGCTGAACTTATAGCCAACAGAATAGACTGTCTTAATGTAAACTGGCTTCTTAGGATTGTCTTCAAGCTTCTGTCTTAGGTTCTTAATATGGGTGTCAATGGTGCGATCAAAACCATCAAACTGTATGCCAAAAGTTTTCTCTATAATCTGTTCTCGTGTAAGTACAATCTCAGCATTGGCAATAAGAACTTTTAGAATCTTATATTCATTTGGGGGGGTCAATGAAACTTCTACCTCTTTTTTTTCATGGTTCTCATCTTAGCAAAATCAATTACCACATCACCATCACCAAGTTGTGACAGGTCTGTTAAGGGTTCATCATTTGACAACCTACGAAGTAAACCATAGATTCTTACAACCAACTCTCTAACACTAAATGGTTTTCTTATATAGTCATCAGCGCCACCTTTAATGCCATTGACAACATCTTCATCGCTTACTTTGGCTGTAAGCATAATGATGGGCACATTGCTTTTTTTGTCTTATAATTTGGCAAACTTCTTCACCACTCATAATCGGCATCATTAAAT